>Ga0316207_10000139_pt1 | contig 149381 bp, 164 predicted proteins | sample 6weekpyrite_MG_FD_204943 | JGI IMG/M metagenome (GOLD analysis project Ga0316207, IMG submission 204943) | Microbial mat bacterial communities from mineral coupon in-situ incubated in ocean water Damariscotta River, Maine, United States -... | ecosystem: Environmental > Aquatic > Marine >... | reverse complement strand
ACCATTCAAAGTATGTACGTGCTTTATGTACATCAGAAAAATCAAATTTTACTTTTTCTTTGCTATCAATGTCATTAATTTCAATTTCGTTTTTATTTACACTTAGAATATCACCTCTTAAAAGTGTATGATCAATTAATGTGACTTTTGCTTTTTCTCCAACTGAGAGAGAGAAGTTCTCTATTGTCTTAAGTGGTCGTTCAATTCCAGGAGAGCTAACTTCAAGACGATACTCAGAACGCATAGGAGGAGTAACATCTAACATAGGAGAGATCAGTTTTGTAACATCAACACACTCTTGCATAGTTACACCACCACTTTTATGAACCATAACTCTATAGATTGTTTGACCACTCTCTGTTGTTACTTCAGTTCCATATAGTTTTAGATTTACTGATTCTATAATATTTTTTAAATCACTCTCTAGGCTCATTTCTCTCTCTCTTTTTCAATTTGAGCAAATAGAGCATCAATTTTATTTACTTTTTCTAATTGAGTATCAAATTCGAAGCTTAAATTAGGACAGTTGTACCAACCTTGTTCCATCTTACAATGGTTCTCTATATTGAAGCGTGCTTTACTTAATTGTTTGATTATTAGAGGCTTCTCTTCTTCTAAAATAAATGCAGGGTCAAGGTATACTTTTGCATCACTTCTACCTTTTGAACAGACAACTTCAACGACGCCAATACCATGAACTCGCTCATCACTAAGTTGTGAGATAGCTTCAGGAATTATCTCTTTGAGAATAGATTCCGTTCGCTCTTTCTTAATTTGTGCTTGATTCATAGTCTTATTTTAAACGCGGTTCATCTGCGTGTGAGCCTTGCGCTGAGCAAAACTCAGCGTTAGCGTAGACAAAAGGGGCTTTGCTCATTTTGCGTATCATTATAGTTTAGCTTTTTCCTCAATTTCGATGAAAGTTTCAATTACATCGCCTTCTTCAATTGTATCTACATTATCAAGCATAATTCCACACTCGTAACCTTTACCAATCTCTTTAACTTCATCTTTAAAACGTTTAAGAGTTGCAATAGTTGTAGTATTAAGAACAACACCATCACGGATAAGTCTAGCTTTTCCACCACGGATAATTTTACCATCGCTAACCATACAACCAGCAATAGCACCAACTTTAGGAATTTTAAATACTTCTCTAACTTCTGCTTGACCACTGTTCTCTTCACGGATGATTGGTTTCATCATTCCAGTTAATAGTCCTGTAATGTCATCAATCATCTCATAGATAATAGAGTATGTTTTAATCTCAACACCGCTCTGTTTTGCTTTTGCTTTTACACTTCCAGTTGGACGTACATTAAAGCCTAAAATTACACAGTTCTCTGTATTGTCAGCAAGTTGTACATCACTTTCAGTAATGCCACCAACACCAGTTGAAACGAAAGATACTTTTACCTCTTCATTTCTTAAGTTTCCTAAAGAGTTTTTAATTGCTTCAAGACTACCATGAACATCAGCTTTTAAAATTACTTTAAGTGCTTTAATTTGTCCCTCTGCAATCATAGAACCTAAATCTTCTAATGAAACTTTAGTACTTACAGAAAGCTCTTTATGACGATCATATTCATGTCTTTGGTTTGCGTATTCACGAGCCTCTTTTTCGTTTTCTGTACCTATTAATGTTTCACCAGAATCAGGAACGCTACTTAGTCCAACAACTACACCAGTTTCACTAAGACCTAACTCTTTAATAGGCTTTTTATTGTCATCAAGTAGTGCTTTAACACGTCCATACGCACTCCCAGCAACTACAGTATCACCAACTCTTAGTGTTCCATTTTGAACAACAACGGTAGCTACAGCACCACGTCCTTTTTCAACAGAACTCTCAATAACAGCAGCTTTTGCATTTCTAGTAGGGTCTGCTTTAAGTTCTAAAACTTCTGCTTGAACTAAAATATCTTCAAGTAAGTTGTCAATTCCCTCACCACTTTTTGCAGAGACGTTGATAAAATCATAATCACCGCCCCAATCAGATGGTGTCATATCAACTTCTGCCATTTGTGACTTAACCATGTCAATATTTGCATCAGGTTTATCAACTTTATTTACTGCAACAATTATAGGAACATTAGCATCTTTAGCGTGCTGTATAGCCTCTTTAGTCTGAGGTTTAACACCATCATCAGCAGCAACTACAATAATTACAATATCTGTAACTTCTGCTCCACGAGCTCTCATATTACTAAATGCAGCGTGACCTGGCGTATCTAAAAAGGTAATTAGTTTACCATTATGCGTGATGCTATATGCACCAATATGTTGAGTAATACCACCAGACTCACGATCAGCAACTTTAGAGTTACGAATTTTATCTAGTAGCGATGTTTTACCATGATCTACGTGACCCATAATTGTAATTACAGGTGGACGCTCTTGAAATTGATTTTCATCATCTTCATCATGGTAGTGAGCTGTATAGTCAAATTGACTTTTAGGATCTATTGTATGTACTTCAACTTCAAACTCTTCTGAAAGAATTTCAATTGCATCTTTATCTAAGTAGTCATTTTTAGTAACCATTACACCTAGGGCAAACAGTACTTTAACTACATCACTGATTGATTTACCGATTTTTTCAGCAAACTCATAAACACGAACATCTTCTGGAATTTCTATGCTGCTAACGATAATATCCTCATCTGTTGGATTCTTTTTAATTCTTCTTTTTCTCTTTCCACGTTTAATAGAGTTACTTCTTGCACCAAATTGTCCACCCATTGCACCTGGACGAGAGTTTTTAGCATTCTCTTTTGCGCGCATTCTTTCACGTTCACGCTCTTTTTCTAATTTATCAGCAATTTCACGTTTAGCCTCTTCATCACGAAAATCTAAAAGTTCTATCTGTTCATCATCTGCAACTTGTCCAAAGTCACTAAAACCTCGACCCAAGTCAATTGATTGTCCATGATCTTGTTTATGTGCTGTATTGTGATGTTTCTTATTTCTTCTAGCCTGACGCTCTTGAATAGCTTCTTGACTAAGTTTTCCATAGTCACCTTTAAGGTTGTCAGCATCTGATTTTTGGCTATTATAAGTTGGTTCAGGGGTTGCAACAGGAGCTGGACGCTTTTTCTTAACAATTGTTAAGCCCTTTCTCTTACGTACAATACCTGCTTTTGGAGTGGCTGGAGCCTCTTGAGCAGGTTTTGATGCTACCTCTTCTTTAGGAGTAACATTCTCAACAACCTTGATTTGCTCTTTTTGTTCTACTTTTTTTTCGGTTGTTGGCTCATTTTCCTTAACTACAGGCTCTTCTTTAGTTACAGGTTTTTCTATCTGCTCTTTTGGTGTCTGGGTAGCTTTAACTTCTACTTTAGCACTCTTTTTAACAATAGAAAGCTTAGGCTTGACTTTTTCCTTAGGCTCGCCACCTGGCAAAACACCGGTCATTATAAAGTTCATAAGGCTCTGTGCATCACTAGGGCTGATACTACTTGAGGCTGTTTTAACACTTAAGCCCATATCTAAGGCTTTATCTACAACCTCTTTTGGTTTAATTCCAAGCTCTTTTGCAACTTCATGAATCCGAATCTTTTCGCTCATTCGCAGCAATCTCCTTTAACTGTTCTACAATTTGTTCAAAATTACCAAGATTAGCTTTACACTCTCTTGATAAACTTTTTTTAAGCTTTTTATCATCTAAACAGGTTAGACAAACATAAAAACTACGACCATCTCCATTGTGAGGTAGAATAACTCTATCTTTGCAATGTAAACGTATCAAGTCACTTTGTGATAAACGAACTCTACAGTTTATGCACATTCTTATTGGCTTAAAAAATTTGTTTGGCATTATATCTAAAAAACCTAAAAACTTAGTTTGTACGTAACCCGTCGTTATCTAATTCTAATGATTTAACCATAAAACTTGGAAATTGAGTCTGTAGTTTTGTTGAAATTAACTCAGCATCATCTTGATAACATAGGTTGAAAAATGTAGATCCACTGCCTGATAGCGTACTCATAAGGGCACCGTTGTCCATTGCCATCTTTTGTACACTAAATAGTTCACTTAACATTTTCATACGAATCTTTTGGTGAAACCTATCTTTTGCAGCAATACGTAGTAGCTCCCAGTTTTCTGTAAAAAATGCACTAGTTAGCAGTGCTGTATGCGATAAATTGTATACGGCTGTCTCTTTATTATATGATTTTGGGAGTTGGTGACGTGATTGTGAGGTAGAAATTGGTTTATCTGGTATGACAACTACAGCTCTTAAATAGTTTGGCAATCTTTTTTTCTGTGAATAAACTTTATTTCGCTCAACTACACATACATTAAATCCACCCATTACAGCTGGGGTAATGTTGTCAGGATGTGGTTCGTAAACTAATGCTGCATTTAAAAGTTTTCTTCTTGATATTCTAACATTTGCCGCTTCATATGCTGAAGCAATTGCACTAACTATAACAGCTGATGAACTACCTAAACCTCTTGAAATTGGAACAGAGTTATTAAATACAAAATGAAAATTTTCTCTTTTACCTGTTAATCTTTTATAGTGATCATTAAAGATTCCCATAAATAGATGATTACCCTTAAGTCTAGGATTATTTTCACCTTCACCTTTTATCTGAACACTATGGAAACGTCCATGTTTAATATCAACATAGTTTCTAAGATTCACAGCAAGACCTAAAGTGTCAAACCCTGGCCCTAAGTTAGCACTTGTTCCTGGTACGCTTATTGTCACAAATGCTCCTACAAAATTTAAGTGTGAAATTATAGCTGATATATGCTAAAAAATTAGAACCAAATTAGACAGCTGGTAAAACATATAATGGTTCTGTGTCTATTAGGTAGTCATCTTCTTTAAATAGTTTTGGTAATGAAAATTTTGATTGTGGAATTTGCTCAAAAGTTTTAGTAACTATATTTTGTTCTTCTTTTTCAAAATAGAGCTTACCTATAGCTTTAATTGGGGTGTTGTCATTAAAATAAAAACCATCTTGTGCCAAAAAAGGTTTATTCAATGAAATACTTAACGTCTTTAAAAAAACGTAAGTAACTTTTATGGACATAAAACTACCAGGACCATTAGCATAAGCTAGAGTCTCAATACTGTATTCATCTAATAACTTTTCAAAAAGAGTAGGGATATATTCACTGCTCTTTTCATTACTCTCAAATGAAGAGATAAGTTCATTTGTAGAGCTATCATATAGACCGATAAGTATTGGTGCTGATAGAGCGATAACTACTACATTGACTTTTTTAGACATTTTCTAACTATATGCTTTTGATAACTCTTTTTCATAAGCAAGAGATGGCTCGACTATTTCATAATTTTCTTTTGATTCAAAAAGCTTTACGGTAAGTTTATGGTTCAAGTCGTGACTTCCAGCGAATGCTTCATATGAGCCTAAAAAGTTATGTCCTAGAAGTGCCATATCGCCAATTGCATCTAATATTTTGTGTCTTACAAATTCATCTGTAAATCTTAAGCCCTCACTATTTAGTACTTTTTTATCATCTAGTCCTATAGCATTCTCAAGACTAGCGCCAAGTGCTAGGTTTTTGCTTTGAAGATATTGTAGCTCATGTATAAAACCAAAAGTTCGTGCTCGAGAAATTTCATTTTTATATATCTCTTTATTCATTTTAAGCTTTAAACTCTGTCTGTTTATTACTGGATGATTAAAATGAATAGTAAAATCAAAGTTTAATTCATTTGATGGTTTAAGTTCTACATACTTGTCACCCTCTTGCACGCGAATCTCTTTTTTTATGCGTAAGATTTTTTTAGAACTTTTCTGATTTTGAAGACCAGCCTCATCAAGTAGCATACAAAAACTTGCACTACTTCCATCCATTACAGGAATTTCATTGTCATCAACCATGATTCTAAGGTTGTCTATACCATAAGCATATACAGCAGATAGTAGGTGCTCAATTGTAGAGATTGTACTACTCCCTTTACCAATTACTGTTGCCATTTTAGTATCTACGACAAACTCTTTTTTTAGAGGGATTGTAACACCTGTATCTATTCTATAAAATTCTATACCACGCCCGCTTTCAAGTGGTTCAAGACGAAGTTTTACAGCATTTCCTTTATGCAGACCTATACCAACTAATTCAACTGCTTTAGATATTGTTATTTCATTCACGCAATTTCCTTAATAATTATGCCATTTTTATATGTTATAAGGTGCAAAGAGCTTTTAAGTGCCTTTTTATCTATAATCTCTGAATTAAATATTACGCTACCATTTCCGATAGACTTTAAAATTAAATAATCGCCACTGCAATTAATAGTACCATCGATTATATCAAAAAATTCGCCATTACCCTCTATATTTAATAGAGAACCACTATTTACTCTTCCAAAAACAACAATATCACCTTTTGCATTTATTGTTTCACCTGAGCGAACTGGACGGTGTAAAATAGTTTTTTCCTCTATTAAAGGGGCAACAACTTTCTCTTCACTTTTAATAGGCTCAGGTTTTTCTTCTATTTTTGGTTCTTCATGAACTTTTACAGATTGGCGTTTTCGACTATTTAGTTCACAGTTTTCTGTCGAGACAAAACAGAATTTTTGCTCTTTTAAAAATTCAGATAAATTTTCTGTAGGTGAGTTTGTTAAAACTAGCAGGTGCCCTTGCATAAGAGGAGCATTTTTTGATAAATATGAGCGAAATTGCTCTTCATCATCAATAGTTAACTCAAATGCCTTAAGGTTTTGCTGTTTTAGTTTCATATTTATCTATTGCCTAATAATAATTTTTTTAGCATCATTTATTACATCAGTTACATTTAGTTTAAACCACTGTTTGTCCATCCACTCTTCAGGACGTACTTCGATACCTTGAACTAAGGTACCAAAATGTAAATGGTCACCTAATGCTAGACCAGTCATTCCTGTGTTAGCAATTTGTGTTCCTCTCTTTACATGCATATCAACATCAACTAAAATATTTGTACAATGTCCATAGACGGTAGTAAGTCCTAAACCAAAATCAAGCATTAGCATAGAACCGTAAATTCCATTTTCAGCAGCATATATGACTTTTGCATCATTTCTAGTGATAATTGGAGCCATTTTTACACTCGCTAAATCTAGGCCTAAATGGTAAGATTGACTAACCTCTTTACCATCATACGAATATTTTCTATGGTCACCAAAACTAGCAACTGCAGCTGCATTTTTTAATGGATAAAATGGAACAAGCTTAAAGTCATCAATACGCTCATCACTAATCTTTGATGCAATTTGATGAATAAGATCTTCATTCTCACCTCTTAGTGTCTCATTTACATATGCAAACTTTTCAATATCATCTTCAATATCTTCGCTATTATGCTCTTGTGCTAACTGAGTAATTTTTCCATCAATAAATGAAGAGGTTAGTTTTAAATTAGAGAGTTTGTATGATTTCTCTTTTAGTCTAAAGTTAACTGGTGTACGTGTTCTATTTCCTGCGAAATCACGAGCAATTAATGTTGCTCTAAACTTTTTAGATGTAACTGGCCATGCAACAAGTGCTACAAAGTAGTTCTCTTTATAAAATGGTTGTAGTTTAAAATGTTTACCCATCCCATTGTCAATGTAAAACTCATCTAAGTTCTCATCTTTGATTTTTGCAATTACTAGTGCTGAGCCACCACGTCTTATTCCGTATGAATTTGCAACTATTGATAGCTGTGGACGTTTTTTATCTATAACTATCTGTGCTTCTGCATTTACACTGTTTCCTGAAAAGAAATTCCATCTACTTGCATCATTTGCATGAATTTTTAAAACAGCACTTTTCTCTTTAAGAAGTGTTCTTGCCTTTGCAAATGTAATTGCAAGATCAATTTTTGTTAGAGGAGTGTGTAGTACTTCTCTTTTTAATATATACTCTTCAGTCGCAGTTTTTAGTACAACTGTATAGTATTTAATTCCGCTACTATCTTCTAAAGAGACATCAAGTGCATCTTTTAAATTCCAGTAAATTTTACTTTTTACTTTAATTGTTGGTTTGTCTCTTTCGAACATTGCTGAATTATATAGGTAAAGCGCGCCACCTAATAGTCCGAGAATAATTATTAAAAATATTACTGATGAAGCACTTCTTTTTTTTCTGCTCATAAAATTTCCTTTATTTGTTTGATTAATATCTGCTCTAATTCATAAATATTTTCATGTGAAATTGAGAATCCACCAGCATGCGCATGTCCACCACCATTATATTTCGATGCAATTTTTGATACATCAATATCATCTTTAGATCGCAATGAAATACGCACCTTATTAGCAACATTACTCTCTCTTAGTACAATTGCTACTTTTACAGTTGAAAGGTAAAGCATCTCATTTTGAGCTGTTTCAGTATCATCCGCACTTGCTCCACTTTGATTAAACTCATTTGATGTTGCGATAACTGAAGCAATCTGTCCATCTTCATGAAGTGCCATTTTCCCAAGTAAAATAGCTGTTAGTCTTAGTGTTGCTAAACTTTTATTCATCTTTATATGTTGAGCAATTTTACTGACATTAATACCGATTTTAGAGAGTTCACTAGCCATTTCAAGAGAGCTACTTTTCGTTGAAGGTGCTATGAAACCTGATGTGTCATCTAGTAGACCAACATATAAGGCTTCTGCCATTTTCAGATTAATCTTAATGTTTAGTTCATTAAAAAGGTTATATATTACTTGTGTTGTACTAGAACATTCGCTATCTACTACATTAAAATCACCATAGAGTTCATTGCTTTTATGATGATCTATATTTGCCATTAAAACTTTTGGTTTTTCTATGCCTAATCTTCTAAATGTTGCAGCATCAACAGCAATTATAAAGTCACATTTAGCTGGTACTATTTTTCTAAAGTTTGAATACCCATCTAAGAACTCTAAATTAGTTGGTAGTTCATCTGAGAGATTAAAAAGAGTATGCTTTTTGTTAAGCTTTCTCAATAGATGTGACAGGGCAATAGCGCTACTTAAAGTGTCAGGATCTGGGTTAACATGAGTAGCTATAACAATATTTTCAGAATTTTTAATTTGCTCATATAAGTTATGGGAATCGTTTGAAATCATGGGTGGTATAATATCTTAAATCTAATAATAATTTAATTAAGCTAAACTAATATTAGCCAGAATTAATGCTTATTTGCGTAAAATACTGCCATTTTTTAAGATAAGGCTTCTTATATGATTAGTTGGATGCAACGCAAACGTAAATACCTCATTATCACCATTTGGGTGAGTACTATTGCTTTTATTGGCGCTGGGTTCGTTGGATGGGGATCATATGACTATGGTTCAAAAGCAACTGCCGTGGCTAAAGTGGGTAACACTGAAGTAAAGATGAAAGATCTTCAAAAGAGCTATTCTGCTCTATACTCTCAGTATAGCCAATATTTTGGTGGAAAATTTGATGAAAAAATGGCTAAACAGTTGGGCCTTGAACAGCAAGCCATGAAACAAATTGTTCAGCAAGAGATGTTAATTAATTTTGCTAATGATATGGATTTAGTTATAACTGATGATGAGGTTTTAAACTCTATTTACACAAGTGCTGCATTTTTTAAAGATGGTAAGTTTGATAAAAATACTTATGTAACTGCACTAAAGGGTGCAAGACTCTCTACTGTTGAGTATGAGGAGAGCTTACGTAAAGAGATGTTGATAAAAAAGCTTTTTGCTCTTATGTCACCTGAAGTGTTAGATCTAGAAAAACAGACTCTACGTAGTGCTTTTTTTATAGCAGATAAGATAGAGTATAAAATTTTAAACTCATCAGATGTAAAAGTTAGTATAAATGAAGATGAGCTAAAAAAGTTTCATGAAGCACATAAAAATGAGTATATGACACAGAAATTATATGAAGTTGAATTATTGTGGCATGAGATGCAAAGTGCAGAGTACTCAGATGATGAACTTAAAGCTTTTTATAACGAAGAGACATTTAACTATCGAGCCGAAGATGGTTCAATTTTGAGTTTTGAAGATGCAAAAGAGGATGTTATAAAGGCATATAGAGCTAAGAAAAGTAAAAAATCTGCTCTTTTAGAGTATATTGACTTTAAAAAAGGCAAATTAGATCGCAGTGGTGAGCATAAGATGTTATCACAAATAAATATGCAACTAAATTCAGATATTATGAGTGAACTAAATGGAATGAATAATGGTGATATTCTTAAGCCAAGACTATCGGGCAATAGATATGTTACTGTTAAATTAATCAATATTGTACTTCCTAGAGTTATGACATTTCAAGAGGCAAGTTCAGAAGTTAGTGTAAATTATATGATGCAAGCTAGAAAAGATGCATTAAAAAAACAGGCACAAAATGAACTAAATAGTTTCAAAGGTAAAATTAGCGAATTTATAACTCGCGAAGAGAGTGGTGCAGTAGATGGATTAGATAGCACTGAAGCAACAGACTTTTTAAATAAACTATTTACACAGCAGACTAGACGTGGAATGGTAGAACTTGATCAAAAAATTATTTTATACTATATTTTGGAACAAAAGTTGCTTGAAACAGAACAAGAAGATGAAACAGAGAAATTGGTTGTACAGAGCGTAGAGCGTTTAAAGCAGTCTCTATTTCATAATGGATTGTTTAAACTTCTTGAGGTGCGATACCCTGTAGAAGTATATTAAAGGATTATTTTTGAGCAAAACAGTTTTAGCCATAGATATTGGTTCAACCAAAATATGTGCAATTATCGCTGAAGTTCACGACAAAGATAACGTACAGATTGTTGGAACTGGTATAACTAAAGCTCAAGGCTTAAAAAAAGGTGCAATTACAAATATTGACCAAGCCTCAAAATCTATAAAAACTGCTCTAAATGATGCAGCACGTGTAGCAGGGACAACTTGTACAAAAGCTGTTGTTTCAATCTCTGGAGCATATACAAAGAGTTTAAATAGTAGTGGTGTTGTAAATATACCAAATAAAGAGATTGGGATTAAAGAGATTAATCGTGCCATGCAGTCAGCTCTTTATAATGCTAGTGTTCCAACTGAATATGATGTTTTACATGTACTTCCATACAACTTTAAAGTTGATGAACAAGATTTTATAGAGGATCCACTTGGTATGAATGGTGGGCGTCTTGAAGTTGAAACACACATTGTAACATCTCAAAAATCTAGCTTAAATAACCTTAAAAAAGCTGTTAAAGCAGCTGGTGTTGATATTGAAAATATTGTACTTAGTGGTTATGCATCTTCAATTGCGGTTTTAAATGAGGATGAAAAAGAGTTAGGTGTAGCTGTTATAGATTTAGGTGGCAGTAGTTCAAACTTAGTTATACATGTTGGGAACTCTTTACACTACAATGACTTTTTGGGTGTTGGTTCTAATCATATAACAAATGACTTATCTATGGCACTGCATACGCCATTGTTTGAGGCAGAAAAAGTAAAACTAAATCATGGTTCACTAGTGCAACCATCAAATGACTTAATAGAACTTCCAGTAATTGGTGATGAAAACTCAACAAATGAAGTATCTTTAGAGATTGTCTACAATGTAATTTATGCGAGGGTTGAAGAGACTTTAATGATACTCGCTCAATCATTAGATAAGAGCCATTTAAAAGAGCAGATTGGTGCAGGACTTGTAATAACTGGTGGTTTTACAAAAATTGATGGAATTAGAGAGTTAGCAGTTGCTATTTTTGAAAATATTCCAGTAAGACTTGCAAAACCTCGTGAGATGGATGGACTATTTGACACTTTACGTGATCCATCTTACTCAACAGGAATAGGTTTAGTGCTTTATGGTGCTGGACATTACACAGTCTATGAGGTGGATTCAAACAAGAGATTGCGTCACGTAAATGAAAAAGAGAGTAATAGTGTAGCACTAGCCGATATTGCGACTCATCACGAGAGGCATGTAGAGGAAGAGACACCTCATGAAAATAATAAAAAAGCCGATTTTGTCTCCTTAGATAAGAAGTCAAAAGATAGTGGATTTTTCAATCGTATAATTAACGCAATAACAAATGCATTTTAAGCAAGGAACTGATATGACACAACAAGCCTTTAGTATCGAAGAGACAATAATTGAAGAGATGACAGCAGAAGAGTTAAACCAGATAGTATCAACAGGTGCACGAATTAAAGTTATTGGTGTTGGTGGTGGTGGTGGAAATATGATTAATCATATGGCTAAATCAAATACTGCTGGAATTGATTTAATTGTTGCAAATACAGATGCGCAAGTTCTTGAAAAATCTTTGGCAGATGTTAAACTACAACTTGGTGTAAAGCTTACTAAAGGTTTGGGTGCTGGTATGAAACCAGAAGTTGGTCGTGAGTCAGCATTAGAGAGTTATGAAGATATTAAAAGTGTTCTAGGTGGTGCAGATATTGTTTTCGTTGCAACTGGTCTTGGTGGTGGAACTGGAACTGGTGCTGCTCCTATTGTCGCTCAAGCTGCACGTGAGATTGGTGCACTTACTATTGCTGTTGTTACAAAACCTTTTAAAATGGAGGGTCGTAAACGTAGCAAGCTAGCTGATAATGGATTAAGTGAACTTAAAAAAGAGAGTGATTCTATTGTTGTTATTCCAAATGAAAAACTTTTATCTCTAGTTGATAAGAATCTAGGGATTAAAGATAGCTTTAAAATGGTAGATGAAGTACTATCTCGAGCGGTTAGTGGGACTAGTGGAATTATTCTTTCAAGTGGTGAAGATGATATTAACGTCGACTTTGCAGATTTACAGACAGTTATGAGTCATAGAGGTTTAGCACTTATGGGTGTTGGTGAAGCACAAGGTGACAGATCAGCATTTGACGCTGTTAAAAAGGCTGTTGATTCTCCACTATTAGATAATGTAACAATTGATGGAGCTATGGGTGTTTTAGTACACTTTTATATTAATCCAGCATATCCATTGACTGCAATTAATGAAGCTATGGAGATAGCATATGAATCAGCTGATGAAGATGCTGATGTTATATTTGGTACAACAACAGATGATGATATGGACATAAATAGTGTACGTATTACAATTGTAGCAACAGGTTTTGAAAGAGAACTTCAAAGTTCAACTACAAATAATCAAACATATGACACAAAAGATGCTAACTCAAATGATTTAAAACAGCGTAGACCTATACTTAAAATTGTTGGTGGTGATGTTAGTGAAGATTATTTAGATATTCCTACTTACATGAGAAATCAAAAAGATTAAAATTTGATGCCGTCATGATATAATGACGGTATTATGACTTACTCAGAAAAACTACTAAAAGCAAAGACAACACTTGGCTTAACTGAACGAGCTACTCTAAAAGAGATAAAAGCAAAATACTATAAACTAATGAAGCTTTGGCATCCTGATACTGTTGGTGATGATGAAAAAGAGAAGGCAACTAAAATGAGCTACTTAATTAATGAGTCTTATGAAATTATTTTGAATTATTGTAATGAATATGAGTTTGATTTTAGTGAAAGTGAGATAAATCGTCATCTACCAGTTGATGAGTGGTGGCGAAATAAGTTTGGACAATGAAAAATATACTTTTAATAGTTTTAATACTTTTTGTAAATGGTTGTAGCTCTAAAATAAAAATCATTGATAAGCCTATTATCTTCAATGATGAAAGAGTTAATCTTACAAAAGAGTATTTTAAAAAACATTACAACATTGAAAAAGATGATATTTCAATTGTGCCACAGATGATAGTTCTACATTGGACTGCAATCTCCTCTTTTGAACGTTCATTTAAACGCTTTGAACAGGTTCATCTCTTTAGTGATAGAACAGATATTTCAAATGCAGGACTACTAAATGTTTCAGCTCATTTTTTAATAGATAAAGATGGATTGATTTATAAACTTATGGATGAGCAGACTATGGCTCGGCATGTAATCGGTCTTAATCATTGTGCAATTGGTATTGAAAATGTTGCATCTGGCAAAGATGATTTAAGTGATGCACAAATTAAAGCAAATATCTCATTAGTACGCTATCTGAAAAATAAATATCAATCTATTGAGTATCTTATAGGTCATCATGAATATACCGACTTTGAAGATACTGTTCTATTTAAAGAGATAGATAGTGGCTATAGGACTGAAAAAGATGACCCAGGTGATGAGTTTATGTCTGTAGTATATGATGGCGTAAAAAATATGAGTTTACGCAGAAATCCATAACTAGGTACTTTACGACATACTATTATTGTTTCTGTCAGTAAAAAGCTTAAAGTCTCTCTTCACTTTTAATGAAAAATTATATCTCATAGGATATGAATAACTACAAAACACTAGCTTCTAGCAAAGCTTTGTATAAAGTTCATATTTCTAATCTTAGATAATATTAGCCCATTTTTGGAACAAAATAACAACTTGTAATTATTTTAACTCTGCACTTTTTCGCATAATTACTTATCTTGAAATAGCAAAGCAATTTGCATTTCTATTGCATTTTTGTACAAATATCAGAGCATTATGCAATGATATTAAAACACACACATAGTAAGACTTGAAAATATTATGATAATAATCAAATTATTGGTAGGAAACGGATAATTATAAAAAATCTCATTATATTAGAAATAGACTTACATTTAAAATGTAATATATTTCTTATTATTTAGGCTTATTTATATAAAATGCTTGATATTAAGTAGTTAGGCTACAAAAGGAATATTATGAGTTTAGAAATTACTTTATACCCAAAACATGCAAGTAAATCTAAATTAATAAATTTTTTAAAAGAAAATGATTTTATAAAAAGTGAACGTTATTTAAAAGAAATGAATACTAGTGAGATGCTTCATTTTCGTTGGTTTAATGATAATAATTGTTTGTCTTTTGATGGAGTTGAAGCAACAGTTTATAAAATATCTGATGATGAAAAGATAAAAAACAACTGTTCAGAATGGATTTTACATACCAGAACTAAAGCTTCTGCAAGTACAGAAGACAAATCACAACAAAATGATATTATAAAAAAAGCTAGACAAATATTTAAAGGAACATTTTATAATGATTGGTATGGAACTAATAAATATACAAATATTAATGACTATCAAAAGTTAAGTTCCCCAGAAAGATGTTTGACATTAATGTTTAATAATTTAGATAATAAAATAAACAGTTTGGAATTTTCTTTAAAAAGTTATAAAAGTCCTTTTGAAACTCAACTATCCAATATAACAGATGAAAGTCTTTTAAATCTTATAAAATCACAAGATCCTAGCATTGTATTATTTAATTCAATGATACCATTTCTTGTATCATTAATTGAATATTTATTTAGCCAAAGTTTTTTAGTTTTAATAAAATATAATACCTATGCTCAAAGTGAAATACAAAAAGAAACATTTAAGGTATCTTTTCAAGATGCTTTAAATATTGAAAAAGGCTTACTTTCTACAGAAGAATTAATTACCAATAATTTTACATTTCAAAATATGAACCATACAAATAAAGCATTCAAGAAATATCTAAATATTGATATTTTAAATATTTTCAATAAAAGAAAAAAAATAGATAATAAGCTTATTCGATTAAATGTTAAATTAGAAGAAATAATAGAGTTAAGACATTCAATGATACATGATTTTGGATATGATAATGTCATAAATAAAGAAGAGTTTGAAAAATTATTAAATATTATTAAAAATGTTATTGAAACTTTTTTAGAATACTTAGAAAAAGAGAATAATTGGACACTAAGGGATAAGCCTAACAAAATCTTGGAGAAAGTATAAGCATGAGTAATATATATTTAAAAGAACATTTAACTGAATTAATTTTTGCTGGAGTGGTTATCTCATTTGCATTTGGTTCCGTGTTCTTTGGGGTGCCTAATGATACAGCTTGGATTATAGGTATTTGTACAACACTAATAACAATTAATACTGTCATTATTAAACATAACCAAAAAGAAGTTATAAATAATTCATCAATAGAAATTTCAAATATACTTACTAGTTTGAGTGGTGATTCATATGAATATGCTTCAACTCTTGTTAAAAATACAATAGATGAATTACATAATATACAAAAGGGTAAAGTACTAATAGATGAAGCTTCATATTATATTCAAGTAAATGATATTATGAAAAACTCTAAACCAAATTCAAATATATTTGCCATATATAATATGGATCCTGTATTATGGTCTAAGAATGATAGACAGATAAGATATTTTAATGCAAATATTGAGGCACTTAAAAGTGGTGTTAAAATATATAGAATTTTTATTTTAGATAAAAATAAAATAAAATTAAAAGAGTCTTATGAGGCATATAAAAATATAAAAGAACAAATTAAATTAAAAAACTTAAAAGTTTATATTGTGTGGTTAGATTCATTAAGTGGTAATACTCAAAATGAAGATTGGGTATACTTTAGAAAAGATAATAAGCTTTATCAATCATTTACTAATGACAATATACATGCACAGTTATACTTGAGTAAAGAAATTATAGATAAAAAAATGAATAATTTTAAAAAACTTAAAACTTTAGCTCTTGAAGATGAAAATAGAAATGTTTTTTTTGGAATTGAATAATTATGAATAATAATTTAAAAAAGAAATCATCATTAAGATTTCCATTAGAAATACAATCTTCAAAGTATAAAATTTATAATAAAATACATATTAAACATAATTATAAAGAAATCATTACTTGTAAACAAGCTTCACAAGCTAAAAATATTTTATTAAAAAATGAACTAAAATCTCTTTTACTAAAAACTAGTATTGGATTTTATGTTGTACATTTGTCTGGAAGTAGTACATTGAACAATAGAAAAGTAAAACAATTTCTAAGCTGTAAAGAAGCCTCATTAGCATCAAAAAGTGAATTAAATAGATTTGGTCTTTCACCAGGTACAGTTTGTGCTATTATTAATCCTATTTGGGAACTACCCCATCTTTTTTCAAATGAAATATTTAATTTAAATTTTGTTTCAACAAATAATGGTACCAAATCAGGCTATTTGGTATTTAATCCAAATGTATTATTATTATCAAAAAATCATAAAATTGGTGACTTTACTAGATAGCATCTCTAACAAAACCTTGGAGAGAAATAGTTGACCCTACGAGTGCAACTATTTCTCAAGTCAACCGTTAAATACTCATAAGGAATATCATGACTGAAATTAGTATCCCACAAAATTTATCTTTAAAACGAGCAATAAGCTTTTGTAATAAACTATGGTGTCTTGAGAAAGATGATAGTTATGAGTTTGATTTTGGACGATTACAATTTGTAGAACCATTTACTATGGCCTATGTTGCAAATGAATTAAAAAGATTTTCAGAGGCAAACCCAGGTACATGCAGTGCAGCTAATTTTGAAGACAAAACATATCCAGCTCATATGGGGTTTTTTAAAGCATTTGGATTAGAACATGGAAATAAACCAGGGGAAGCTAGTGGTAGTAGTACTTATATTCCACTAACAATTTTACAAGTATCAGAAATACAGAGAGAAGCAGACCTACAAGGGATAAATATTGGTGATGTTCTTGAAAAAAAATCAAAGTTAATTGCACAAATGTTAACACAAGAAAAATGGGGTGACTTAGTAGATACACTTACTTTCTCAATTAGAGAAATCATGCGTAATGTTGTTGAACATTCTGAATCTGACATTATAGAATATTGTGCTCAATATTGGCCAACAAAAAACTTAGTAGAAGTTGCAATTTTAGATACTGGAACAGGAATACAGAAAGGATTGTCTACAAATCCATATCTAAAGATTTCAAATGAACGAGATGCTCTCCATCTTGCTTTACAACCTGGAGTTTCAGGAAAAATGTATAAAGGTGTTCCTGAGAGAAAACATGATGAATGGCAAAACTCAGGTTTCGGGTTATACATGACAAACAGAATTTGTAGAAATGGTGGTGATTTTTTAATAATAAGTAATGATAGTAGTATTTTTCTATATTCTGGTGGAAAGCAAGATATTGAATGTAACTATTCAGGTACGGCATTAAGGTTAAGAATTGATACAAGTAAAATAACTAAATATTCAAGTATGTTAGCACAGTATAGACAAGAAGGTTCTGCACTCGCCAAAGAATATGCAGGAGAAGATGCTATTGAACCATCAGTAGCATCTACAAGGCTAGCTAGAGACTTTCAAAGCATTTAACAAGTACGAGGAGACCAATAATTTACCCTAACGGGGAAATTATTGCTCACAACAAACGTTATATATTTAGGAGTATGATTTGAAATATCCAAAAAAGATTTATAAATATGAACCTATGACAATTCAATCTTTAACTAACCTTAAAGCACAAGCAATATACTTTAATTCCCCATTAAACTTCAACGACCCTTTTGATTGCAGTATGGAACTAAAGTTACGGGTACCTTATATTGATGAACTTCCATATATTTTAAAATTTTTAAGAGAAGAAATAAAGGATGACTCTAAATTCAAGGAAATTGAAAATTTACCTGAGGGGGAATTGTCTGCTATGGGTCTGGTTCTTATAGAGAATTTTTTAAAAGAAAGGACAGTAAATACATACAATACAAAGGGAGTATGTTGCTTTAGTGAGACTAATGATAATTTATTAATGTGGTCACATTATGCATCATCTGCAAAAGGATTTTGTTTAGAATTTGATTCTTCTCATAATAATTTTGGAAAGATTTTACCTGTTAAATATGTAAAAAATCCACCTACGGTAGATTATAAGAGAATTTTTTCTATGGATCGAATGTATTTTTTGAAAACCTTGTTGTGTACAAAATCTTCTAATTGGAAGTATGAAAAGGAATGGAGAGCATTTCATAATGAAGTGAATAAAGTTTATCATTATACTAAAGAGTCATTAACAGGTGTGTATTTTGGTCCTGAAATTGACCAAGATTTTTTTGAAATCATTTGCCTTATTCTTCAAGGGCAACATCCTGATATTAAGTTTTATAAGGGAACTCGTTCCACTGATTTATATAAAGTGGACTTTGAAGAAGTTACCTATACTCCACATATTTTAGTGAATACATAAGAAAATCTTGGAGATATAAATTTGATTGAAAGTTATAGCGAAGAAGTTCAAAAAGCAAGAGAAATCTCAAAACAAATGATTGAAAATGAATACTCAAATATTTCAAGAATCTTAGAATTAATGGATAAATATTTCGTATTAATAATAAACTGTTTTGAGAATATCAGTGGTGCAGGAGAAATTGATAATTATAAATTAGGATTAATTGTTTCATTTATTAGAACACAATTAATTATAAGTGAACATATTATCATGAGTGAATTAATTGAAGTAACTACTTTAGAAAGAAAACAAATAGAATTACTTGCGAGATTGTCTGAAATTGACAAAAAACTTAACAATAAAGAAAGTATTCATAAATTAAAGGGAAAAACACCTAATATCGGAAATGAAAATGTAAGTGAGAACTTAAAAAACATGTATGGAATGTTTTCTGAAATAGCTCATTCAGCCAAAACAGAACCTTTGGCATTGCTAGTAGAAGATTCCGATCATAATGCAATAAGTTATAGCGTTTTACCTAAATATGACCCAACTAATACAGTTGTTGCATTAAATAATCATATTCAATTGTTTTTTGATTTTGTCATTTATATGTTTGACTTTCAAAATAAATTTATTCCTGATTATACAAATGATGAAGATATGGAAATAATAAACAATTTAATAGAAGAAGGTAAAATTGCAAAACTTTCAGTATTTAATAGGTTTGAATAATCAGATAAGTTAAAATGCAAACATATAACAAATACGAGGAGACCAATAATTTACCCTAGCGGGAAAATTATCGCTCACTACAACCGTTATCTCCAAAATAACACACTTGATATAAGTTCACATTTATGTTAACATCTATTTATGAAATAAATTAAATTCTATAAAACATTTTCAGGGAAAAGTCCTATTGAGGATTTTCTTGATTCACTATCCTCAAAAGAAGCTCAAAAAATTACATGGGTTTTGACTTTGATTGAAGAGATGGAAACTATTTCTACAAAGTTTTACAAAAAACTTGTCAATAGCGATGGGATTGTAGAAGTTAGGACGCAAATTGGTAAAAACAATTTTAGACTTTTAGGTTTTGAATACAAAGATACATTTGTAATTTTGACCAATGGATTCAAGAAAAAAGACCAAAAAGTTCCAAAATCTGAAATCAACTTAGCTCAACAAAGAAAAAATGAGTATCTATCTAGAGGAGAATAATATGAGTGATTTAAAACAATATATTAATAAAAGAAAAAAGAGTGATTCAGAGTTTGCAGAAAACTTTGAAGGTGGCTATCAAGAGTTTAAAATTGGTGAAATGCTAAAACAAGCTAGAAAAGAGACTGGTTTAACACAAGAGGAAATTGCTACTGCAATGCATACTAAGAAATCTGCAATTTCAAGAATTGAAAATCATGCACAAGATATAAGGCTCTCTACTCTTCAAGCATTTGCTCACATCATGGGTAAGGAACTGAAGATACAACTAGTTTAAAGAGATAACAAATCATAGGGGGGCATTATAGTTACAAGTGCTTCAATATTTGATACAAACATAGTGGCATAAAAATCTTGTTTTATCGCTAATACTGTAGTCCCAGTAAAATTTTCAAGAGCTAATCTATCTTTGATTATCTCATAACAAGTTTCAATTTTCCATCTTTTAAAATAGAGTTCTTTTGAGACTAACGATGAGCTTTAAAGCCCTAAGTTTAGGGCTTTCGTAGAATATAAGTAAAATATATTAGTTTACGCAGTCATTAGTATATTTAACCGTTTGCGTTGATTTTCTCTATTATCTCTTTTAGAGAAGATTCTGCTTTATCGTTATCTATTTGACAAGTACCAGCAGCTTCGTGTCCACCGCCTCCATAGCTTAGCATTAACTCTCCAACGTTAGTTTTTGATGAACGATTTATAATCGAACCTCCAACTGCAAAAACAGTATTTTGCTTTTTAAGACCCCATATAATATGTAATGAGATATTGCACTGTTCATATAGAGCGTAAATTGTAAAGCGATTTGTTGGGTAAATAATCTCAACATCACGTAAATCAAGAACTGCAAGATTCTTATAAACTGTAGTGTTCTCTTTAATTTGACTAATAGCTTTTTTCTCATAGCTTTCATATAAATCTACACGCTCTTTAACATCAGGTAGTTGCATAATATCTTTAATGTTATGATCTTTACAGTAGTCAATCAAATCCATCATTAAAGTGTAGTTTGAAACTCTAAACTCTCTAAAGCGACCAAGACCTGTTCTTGAATCCATTAAGAAGCTAAGTAAGTCCCATCCTTGAGGGTTTAATATATCCTCTTTACTAAATTGTGCAGCATCTGCTTTATCAACTGCTACCATCATATCTTCGCTTATGTTGTGGAAAACCTCTTTGCCACCGTAGTAATCATATACTACACGTGCAGCAGATGGAGCATCAGGAATAATTACATGGTTTTCATGTTTCTCATTACGCAGTGCTTCACTTGCGTGGTGATCGAAACATATATGTACGACTTTGTTAAAAGGTAAGTTTGTTGTAATGTCATCCGCAGTTAAGCGTATTGTTCCATCTTGCATATCTTTTGGGTGCACAAAGACAATGTCATCAATTAAATCAATCTCTTTTAATAAAACTGCACATACAAGTCCATCCATATCACTTCTTGTAACTAGTCTGTAACGTTTTTTATCGCTCATAATACTCCTTTTAGTAAATAATTTCGTATTTTAATATATATCAACTTAAATAATATTTTTTGTTATCTATAAGTTAAAAAGAAATTCTAAGTATCCATTAGATAATATATTTTTTATGGATAAAAAAGTAAATGATGTAATTATTTGTGTTAAAAAGAATGCGCAGAGTTATGAAGATATTTTTTCATGGTTGAACAAAAACTATATGAATGATTTCGTAGTTGAATTTGCTTCAAATAGTCAAGAAGCAATGAGTATTATGGGTAAAGTCAGCATGGAAGGTGCTCATCCTGCTATTTTTATGTGTGATGCTACATATGATGATATAAGTGGTGATGAGTTAGTTAAAATTATTCTTCAACTATTTCCTCAAGTTATTACAGTTATGTTTGCAGATGAAAAAGAGAACGGTATTGTACTGAAAACTTTAAATGAGAGTGGGCTGTTTGGATATATAAAAACTCCATGTAATGAAGAACAAGTTATAAAAGTTGTAGATAGAGCGATTGATGAGTATCATTATCATATGGATGCAAGACGACAGTCTGAAGAGCTAGAGGCAAAAGTAAATGAGCGTACAGAAGAGATAAATCATATAATGAATGATTTTAAACATGCTCAAGAGATTGCTCATGTTGGAAATTGGAGTTGGGATATACGAAAGAATATTATTGAGTGGTCAGATGAAGCATATAATCTGCTAGGAGTCTCACCTGTCAATTTTTCTTCATCTTTTGAATCATTCATTAATTTATTATATAAAGATGATAAAAAAAATGTTCAAGATGCAATCAATTTAGCTCTTACTAATGATGTTGAGTATGATATGTATAGTAGAATAATTAAATCAGATAAGCAAGAGTATACACTCCATCATAAAGGTACAGTTAAAAGAGATGCTAGTGGTAAAGCTATCTCAATGCTTGGTACAATACATGATGTAACAGAGATAAAGCGTTTTGAAAAACAGTTGTCTTCATATAAAGAGATGATAGATAAGTATGTAATTGTGTCAATTACAGATTTAGCAGGTATTATCACTGAAGTAAGTGATGCATTTTGTGAGATTTCTGGATATACAAGAGATGAACTGATTGGAAATAATCATAATATTCAAAGGCATCCAAATATGGGTAACGAACTATTTGAAACTCTTTGGAGTACTATAAAGTCTGAAAAAACATGGGAGGGTGAGATTGAAAATCTTAAAAAAGATGGAACATCTTACTGGGCACATGCGCATATATCTCCTCTGTATGAAAATAGTAAACTTAAAGGTTATATAGCGATTCGTACTGATATTACAGATAAAAAGAGAGTTGAAGAGATTAGTATTTTAGATGAGTTGACGGGTCTTTACAATCGTAGATATTTTAATCAGATATTTGATAAAGAGTTAAAAAGAGCAAAACGTGAAAATAAAATATTTGTTTTTATGATGATGGATGTAGATAATTTTAAAAAGTATAATGACACATATGGACATAGTGCAGGAGATGATGTACTACAAAAAGTTTCAAATGTACTTAGTTCAACTCTAATGCGAAGTGGTGATACTGCATTTAGATTAGGCGGTGAAGAGTTTGGGGCTATCATGAGTGTAACTAAAGAGGAGGATGCAAAGTTGCTTACAGACAAGATGAAAAATATGCTTTTTGAACTTAAAATTGAACATTTAGAAAATGAAAATTTTGGTGTAGTGACAGCCTCCTTTGGTATTAAAATTGTACGAGAACCATATGAAGAGATGCAAGATATATATAAAGAGGCTGATAAAGCTCTTTATGATGCAAAAAGGAGTGGCCGTAATAGCGTTATAGTGTGCTAAATTGTATATTATATAGGCAAAGTATGATTAAAAAGTATGCTATTATGACGCAATTATTTCATAGGCAATTTTAAGGAATCATTAATGCAAGCACTTCAAGAGGCAAAAGATAGTCGTAGTAAAAAAGTTAATAAGATTGAGGATGTTAAAGCATTAAAAAGCCCAATGGAAGCTTTTGAAAAGTTAGAAGAGTATGCTCAAAGTGGTTACGATAGTATACCAGCAGAAGATAAAAGCTACTTTCTAAAATGTTTTGGTATATTTGATCGCCCAGCAACACCTAAGCAGTTTATGTTAAGAGTTAGAGTATCAGGTGGACAATTAAGCTTTGAGCAGGCTATGGTTTTAGGTGAATTAGCTCGTAAGTATGGTGATGACTATATCGATCTCACTACAAGAATGCAAGTAGAACTTAGATACTTGCGTATTGAAGATATACCGACAATTCTGAGTGAATTAAAAAATGTTGGAATATCAACTTATCAAACAGGTGTTGATAATTTTAGAAATATTTTAATAGATCCACTAGAGGGTATTAGCACAGATAGTGTAATTGATGCTACTCCTATAATGAGACGACTTCAGGAGAGTTTTTTAGAAAAACCTGAATGGATAAGTGTTTTACCTAGAAAGTTTAATACTTCAATTAGTGGTAGTATGGCTAATAGATCGAATATATTTTCTCAAGATTGTGCATTTGTTTTGGCAAATAAAAATGGAGAGTGGGGATTTAATCTTTACCTTGGTGGAAAAGTTGGTAAAATCGCTAAAAGTGCTGATATTTTTTTACGTAATTCTGATGAGGTTGCATTGGCCTTTAAAGCTATAATAACACTTTTTAGAGATTACGGCTTTAGAGATAATAGAAATAAAAATCGTCTCTATTTTTTACTTGAGAGTGTTGGAATAGAGAACTTTTCTAAAGCAATTAGAACAAGTGCGGAAAAAGACTTTTTATCTGCTGGTATGAATATGGTTCAAATTGAACCTTATGAGAATCAGCTTGGTAGAATATCATTAAAAGATGAGAATATGGCTGTTCATATGGTTGTACCATCTGGAATTTTTAGTGGAACTGCATTAATGGACTCAGCACGTGCTTCTAATGTTTATGGAAGTGGTGCTTTAAGTATCTCTGTAGAACAAAATATCTTTATGCTTGGCGTTAAAAGTTCAATTGTGGAACCACTGCTAAAAGAGGAAATCTTCAGTCGTTTTAAAAACATTAATACTCCATATTTTAACAATGTGATTGCATGTGCTGGAACTGAACACTGTCCATTTGGAGTTATCCCAAACAAGCCTGATGCCATAGAGATGGCCGATTATCTTAGTAAAAAGGTAGAACTTCCAAACGATGCAAGAGTACGTATGTATTGGTCGGCGTGTGTTAAGGGGTGTGGGATTAATGGCCTTGGTGATTTCGGTTTTGAGGGATGTAAGGCAAAGGTAGATGGTAAAAGTGAATATGGAGTTAATATAAGTATAGGTGGTAAACTACTAGGAGAGAGCGAAGAGGGTCATTCACTTTTAAAGACTATTCCGTTGAGGTATGCTAAATATTACATTGAAGAGTTAATGGTTGTCTATGCGAGTATGAGAGAAGTTAACGAAAGTTTTGAAAAGTTCTATGAAAGAGTGCTTCAATTTTATAGTAGAGCTTCACTTGCTTTTTTTATGAGAGTAAATGCATATTTAAAACATAATGACATGAAAAGATATGTACTTGAACTAAATGAAAAACCAAATACAATGGGTTATGAAAAATTTGAAGTTTTTGAATTTGGAAGAAAGTTATATAAAAATATAATCGGCACTGAAGCATACGTGTCATATCAAGATTTTGCACCACTTGGAAATCAAAAACCAGCACATCCATCAAGTGTAGAAAAAAACATAAATGAAAATATTGCACAGATAGTTTATAAAATGATTCATCCAGATGTTGATAAACGAGCAGTAGTATTTAGTGAGTTGATTTCAGATATTCCATATATTTAGTATAATTTAGATAGTATTACGCGATTAAAAAAAGGGGACAATTGTGGGCAAAAAACGTGTACTAGTTAAGTTCTCTGGTGAAGCCTTAGCAGGTGATGCTGGTCATGGGATTGATACTGAGATTCTAAAGTATATTGCATCTGAAATTGCTGAACTTCATGATGCTGGGATTGAAGTAGGAATGGTTATTGGTGGTGGAAATATTATTCGTGGTGTAACTGCTGCAAAAGATGGAATTATTCGTCGTACTACTGGTGATTACATGGGTATGCTTGCAACTGTTATAAATGCACTTGCTATGCAAGAAGCACTAGAACATAGAGGTATAAAAGTTCGTGTTCAAGGTGCAATAAAGATGGAACAGATTAGTGAGTCTTTTATTGTAAGACGTGCTGAACGTCATTTAGAGAAGGGTAGAGTTGTAATTTTTTCAGCTGGAACTGGAAATCCATACTTTACAACTGATACAGCAGCAACATTGAGAGCCACTGAAATAGGTGCAGAGATGATTATAAAAGCTACGAAAGTAGATGGTGTTTATGATAAAGATCCTGCAAAATTTTCAGATGCTAAAAAGTTAGATGTAATAGGTTATGATCAAGCACTAAGTGATCATATAAAAGTTATGGATGATACCTCAATTGCTTTAGCTAAAGATAACAAATTACCAATTGTTGTCTGTAATATGTTTGAAAAGGGCAACCTTTTAAAAATAATTAATGGTGATACAACTCGCTGTTCTATTGTACGATAGTTACAATAAAGTATAATAATTTACAAAATTAATAACTGTTAAGGATATAAATGAGATTAGAACAATTGACTGCAAAAGCATTAGAAGCTGCAAAAGGTGATAGGTATTTACTAGCAATTACTGTAGCTAAACGTGCTGATGAATTGGCTCAGGGTGCAACAAGTGAATTGAAAGTTGATTTTAAAAAATTCAAATATGCCGATTTAGCTTTAATGGAATTAGCAGATGGGCATATTAAAATCAGGGGACTACAAGAAAAAATTTAAAGGTAAAACTTTATGAACCTTTTAGTGCAGGATATTGCAAACATTAACACACTTGATGTAGCTGAAAGGTTTTTTTCTTCAGTAGCAAGTAGTGAAGCTATAGATAGAGCTTTAGTATATGCAAAAAATGCACACTCTTCTCAAAAGAGAAAGAGTGGCGAACCTTATGTTATTCACCCGATACTAGTGGCTTCAATTGTTGCAAAACTTGGAAATGATGAAGCTATGATAATTGCTGCACTTTTGCATGATGTTGTGGAAGATACAGACTTTAGTATTGAAGACATAGAAAATAATTTTGGTAAAGATGTCTCTTTATTAGTTGAGGGACTTACAAAAATAATCACACTTCGAGATAGAGAGCTAGCTCCTTCTCATTCTGATGAAAAACTTCTTAAATCTGCTTTAACTTTTAGAAAAATGCTTTTAGCCTCTACTGCAGATGTTCGTGTTTTTATTGTTAAGCTTTGCGACAGATTACATAACATGTTGACACTTGATGCTCTTGATGAAAATAAAAGAAGAAGAATCGCTGAAGAGACATTGGTAGTTTATGCTCCAGTCGCTCATAGACTTGGAATCTCAATGTTAAAAAACTTATTAGAAGATTTAAGTTTTAAGTATATTGACACTAGCTCATATAAACAAATTGATAATTTTAAAAATAGTCATAGTGAACTTTTTGAAACTTCAATGAATAGCTTTGTACTAAAGTTAAAAAACTTAATGTTAAAAAATGGCTTTGAAGATGGTACTTTTGAGATTTTAGGACGAGTTAAGCATAACTACTCTATTTGGTTAAAAATGCAACGTAAAAGTGTTGATATAGATGAAATTTTAGATTTATTAGCAATTAGAATTATTGTAAAAAACCCAATCATGTGTTACAAAGTCTTAGGCTTAGTACATCTTAATTTTAGACCAATTGCTTCACGTTTTAAAGATTATATTGCAAATCCTAAAGAGAATGCATATCAGACTTTGCATACTACAGTATTTAATGAAAATAGAGTTTTTGAGATACAGATTCGTACAGAACAGATGCATGATATGGCAGAACTTGGAATGATTTCACAGCTTAAAAATAAAAAGGGTGAGGTTGATTTAAATTGGATTAGTCAGTTGTTAGTTCTTGATGAGACTGAACAGCACTATATGGAATCACTTAAAAACGATTTATATAGTGATGAAATTGTAGTTTACTCTCCAAAAGCACAAAGGTTCACTCTTCCAAGACACTCACTGGTGATAGACTTTGCTTACGCAGTTCACTCAGAAGTGGGAGACAACTCTATTGATGCACTGGTTAATAAAGAGCAAAGCTCACTTCTTCGAGAGCTTAAAAATGGCGATATGGTAAATATTATTACAGCTGATAAAGCTCCACTTAGATGTAGTTGGAAAGATGTAGTTAAAACTTCTAAAGCAAGAGCTCAAATAAAATTGCTCTGTAATCAGCGTATTCGTGATATTGACAGGGTTACGGGTATGAGTATTTTACAAACAATTTTAGATCTTAATCGTCCTCGTATTAGACGAAGATTAGAATCATTAAATATTTTAGATAAATTAGAGTACATCGCAACAGACTTTAATGTTTTAAAAGATGTAGTAGAACGCTATATAAATGAGTTACGAAAGAACCAGCGCTTTTTGGGTTTTTTAAATCGCCATAAATTTAAACTCAAACGTTACCATTTTGATACTTTAGAGGTGTACTCTAACTCTACAATTAGCAAAAGTGTTTTTGAATATTGTTGTCATCCAAAAATTGGTGATGATATTTTAGCGTTTAAAGTTGGAACAAAAGCTAGTGTACATCATAAAATGTGTCAATCTGCTGCTGATAAACTTAGTGCGCGTGAACCTATGGTTTATGTATCTTGGATTAAGAAATATTATATAGAGTATAGGTTGACTGTTTTAATACATAGTAACAAGGGTGCATTGGCTCAATTTTTGCTTTATTTATCAAAATTAGATATAAATATTGTTAGTATTGAACTTGGAAATGAACACTCAGAAGCTACGCAATATTGTACTTTGCTAATTCAGAGTAAAGAGGAAAATTTAAATAGATTACGTATTAAATTAGAGAAAAAAATAAAAGTCATTCAAATGAGTATTAAGGAGTAAGTTGTTGGAAAAAATTGAAGAAGCAAAACAAGAGATATTTAGAGGTCATGCAGAGATAATTGATCATGAGCGTTTAGAAAAACTATTAAAAGATTTTTATGAAAATGGTAAAACCTATACAGTAAAAGCAGGATTTGACCCAACAGCACCAGATTTACATTTAGGACATACTGTACTATTGCAAAAGCTCGCAACATTTCAAAAATATGGGGCAAAAGTACAATTTTTGATAGGAGACTTTACTGCAAAAATTGGAGATCCTACTGGTAAAAATGCGACTAGAAAAGTTTTGACTGATGAGCAGATAGTTGAAAATGCTGCGACATATAAAACTCAAGTATTTAAAATTTTAGACGAGTCAAAAACAGAACTTGTATTTAACTCAGATTGGTTAGAGAAGTTAGGTGCTGCTGGACTGCTCCAACTAACAACTCAGTTTAATGTAGCAAGAATGTTAGAGCGTGATGATTTTGATAAGCGCTATAAAGAGGGTACACCTATCTCAATCAGTGAATTTCTTTACCCGCTTCTTCAAGGTTACGATAGTGTATATTTAAAAAGTGATGTAGAAATTGGTGGAACTGATCAAAAATTTAATCTTTTAATGGGTCGTCAGCTTCAAAGGTCTTATGAGGTTGGCAAGGAACAAGCTGTTTTAATGATGCCAATACTAGAGGGTTTAGATGGCGTAAATAAAATGAGTAAATCTTTAGGAAATTACATTGGTGTAACTGAAGATCCAAACTCTATGTTTGGAAAAGTCCTTAGTATTTCAGATGACTTAATGTGGCGTTATTATGAACTTTTAAGTGCAATTTCGATAAAAGATATAGAAGAAAAACAAATTTCTGTTAAAAATGGAACGTTGCATCCAAAAGCTGTAAAAGAGGAGCTTGCAATTGAAATTGTAACTCGTTTTCATAGTAGGGATGCAGCACTTGATGCTCAGAAAGAGTTTGAAAGAGTTCATGCAAAAAATGATCTTCCAAGTGATATGAAAGAGTTTGAACTTGACTCACCAATTTGGATTGCAAAAGCTTTAGTTGAGTGTTCACTAGAACAATCTACTTCAGCAGCACGTCGTTCAATAGAAGCAGGTGCACTTAAAATTGATCAAAAGAAGAGTACAGATAAAGATCTTCAGTTGCATGAGGGTGAATATATATTGCAAGTTGGAAAAAGAAAGTTTGCTCGTTTAAAGGTAAAGTAATATGGAATTAAAACCACTAAAAATTGGAAAGTACACAATAGAAAAACCAATTGTTCAAGGTGGAATGGGTGTTGGTATTAGTTGGGATCAACTTGCTGGCAACGTATCCAAAGAGGGTGCCTTAGGGGTAATTAGTTCTGTAGGTACAGGATATTATGAAGATAAAAAATTCTCACAAAAGTTAGTGGCAGAGCGTCCATTTGAAGCTCAGAATTTTTACTCTAAAGATGGAATGATTGAAATTGTAAAAAATGCAAGAAAAATTTGTGGCGATAAACCGATTGCCGCAAATGTTCTTTATGCAATAAATGATTATGGAAGAGTTGTAAGAGATTCATGTGAAGCAGGTGTAAATATTATTATTACAGGTGCTGGGCTTCCAACAAATATGCCTGAATTTACAGAAGGTTATCCAGATGTTGCACTTGTGCCAATTGTTTCATCTGCAAAAGCTCTTAAAATTATATGTAAAAGATGGCAAAAAAGATATGATAGGTTACCGGACGCTGTTATTTTAGAGGGGCCAAAGAGTGGTGGTCATCAAGGTTTTACGTATGAGCAGTGTGCTATGGAAGAGTATAGATTGGAAAACTTGGTAAAACCAGTTGTAGAAGAGGCAGCCTTGTGGGGTGATATTCCTGTTATAGCAGCTGGGGGTGTTTGGGATAAATCCGATATTGAGCAGATGATTGATTTAGGTGCAAGTGGTGTTCAGATGGGAACGCGCTTTATTGGGACTCATGAGTGTGATGCACATGACAACTTTAAGGAGGTACTACTTGCGGCTGGTGAAGATGATATTGAACTTATGAAGTCACCAGTTGGCTATCCAGCACGCGGAGTTCATACAAACCTTAGAGATTTAGTAGATAATAGAGAAGGGCCTAAAATTCGTTGTGTAAGTAATTGTGTGGCACCATGTGAGCGTGGTGTTGAGGCAAAAGCTGTTGGTTTTTGTATAGCTGATAGATTAAGTGATGCTTATAAAGGTGATAAAGAGTTTGGTCTGTTTTTCTCAGGAAGTAATGGTTATAAGCTAGATAAGCTAATTTCAGTGCATGAATTGATAAATAAGTTAATGCATGGAGAGGACGCATAATTAAGCAGATTGTATCTCTTGTAATTGTTTTTTTATTTGTTAATACTTTATTTGCAAGCGAGTATTCTACAAAGAGAAGCCATAATAGTTATAAGAGTACTTATCTTCGAGCGGTTTTAGATAATAATCAAAAGAGTGTTATTAAGTCTCTTAGAGGTGTAATTAGCACAGGGCAAAAACTTAATATAAATGTTGATTTTTATAAAAATGAGTTACATAGAGCTTTAAAAGAGTATGCAAGTTTAAAAAGTAAAAAACAGTTAGTTAGTAAGGCTAAACGCTCTCCCAAAGTAGTAGAGGCCACCTTGAATCGTTTAAAGCGAGTACGTACAAAAAAGTCTGGACTAACATTAGAGTTTAATCATAGACTTAAATCTAAACAGATTAGACAGTTTAAACTTTATGACAAGAAAAATAGATATTACCGTTATGTAATAGACATAGAAGCTATTTTACCAAAAAAAATACCTGTAGTTAAGCTTAGAAATGTAAAACAGATTAGAATAGCGCAATTTAATAAGAAGAAAATGCGTATGGTTTTTAACCATCCATCTAAATTAAGTGTTAAGTATAGTATTAATAAAAAAAGTATTATTATTGATGTTAAAAATTTGTCGAAAAATAGAAAAATACCACCCTTAAAAATTATTCAAAAAGATAGATTTAACTATGCATCAAAAACAATCGTAATTGACCCTGGTCATGGTGGCAAAGATGTTGGAGCAATAGGTTCTAAAAAAATATATGAAAAGGATATTGTTTTAGCTGTCTCTAGACGAATTGAAGAGCAGTTGAGAAAAAAGGGTTTTCGTGTTTATATGACACGAAGAAGCGATAAGTTTATAAAACTAAGACGTCGCACAGAGTATGCAAATATTAAAAAAGCAGATCTCTTTATCTCAATACATGCCAATGCAGCGTCTCGAAAAAATAGTAACTATAAGAAATTAAAAGGGGTTGAGACATATTTTTTATCTGCATCACGCTCTAAAAGAGCTTCGCGTGTTGCACAAAAAGAGAATCGTAAAGATATGGCTGATATGGACTATTTTGGAAAACAAAACTTTCTTCACTTTTTAAATAGAGAAAAAATAATTGCTTCAAATAAGTTAGCTATTGATGTTCAGCAAGGAATCTTGGGACGCCTAAACAAACATTATAGTGGTATAAGAGATTCAGGTGTCAGAGAGGGACCATTCTGGGTATTAGTTGGTGCGCAAATGCCTGCAGTTTTGATTGAGTTAGGTTACGTCACTAATAAACGAGAAGTTAAAAATCTTACATCAAGAAGTTATCAAAAACGTATAGCACAAGGGATTTCAGAAGGAATAACTCGCTATTTTAAAAAGAATATATAGAGAGCTTATTACGAAACTAGTTGACACTGTATGAGCTACTGTTCTCATAATTCTTAACTAAATCGCCAAAACAGTCATATATGCTTTCAATTGTGCTTAAATTTGGTTCAAGATATATTTTATTTGCAACTTTTGTCATTGTAATTAAGTTTGCCTCTTTAAGCTCTTTTACGTGACGTGATATTGTAGGTAATTTAAAATTAAACTCTTTAGCAAGCGATGTAACACAAGTCGCTTGTGCAATAATGTCATCTTCTGGCTGTTTATTATCAATAGAGCATGCATAGCTACCTGAAAGAAGATTTTTAACAATTAAGAAGCGAGTTTTATTACTTAGGGCTTTAAATATTTTTACCTTATCATCAACATCAACCATTAATTTTCCTTTATGTAATTATAACATATTAGCTAAGTAGCTAATAAAGATTTAATATTTTATCATGTAAGATTACATCTTAGCAAGATAGCTAACAATGAAAGGCTCTATATGAAATATATTTTATCTCTAATTTTTTTAAGTACTTTTGCTCTGTCTTCACAGATTAACTGGATTAGGACATATGAGGAAGCTCAACAAATTTCATCTAAGCTGAATAAGCCAATGCTACTGTTTATGAACCGCAAAGGGTGTGGATCATGTCAATATATGAAAGAGAATGTCTTTACAGATAAAGAGATTATTGATTTTATAGATAAAAGGTATGTCGCTGTATCATTGATTATAAAAAGAAATGATGCACCAAAGTTATTTAAAACAAATAAAACTCCAGTATTTCATTTTGTTAATGCTGATGGTGAAAAGATATATCAAACCTTATTTGGCGGTAAGACAGCACCATTTTTTTTAAAGTTGTTAAAAAAAACATTACAAGAGGATAGTAAATGAGTATCTTTAAAATAGTTGTATTAGTAATTTTTGCTTTAAGTGCTTCACTTATAGCTGGTAATATGCAGAGTCAAGCACTTGTTAAGTCTGCTAAAAATGATGTAAAATCAATTACACCTAAAGCTCTTAAAAAGATGGTTGATAATGAAGATGATGTCTATATGTTAGATATTCGTGAACCATATATGATTCCAGAAGGATCAATAGATGCAATGGAAAACGTTGAAATTGCAAGAGGTCTTTTAGAGTTTAATTTAGCATCTAAAATTAAAGATAAAAATGCTTTTATAGTTGTTTATTGTCGTTCTGGCAAAGGTGCAGTATTAGCTGCTAAAATGATAAAAGAGCAACTTAAATATAAAAATGTTACCTATTTAGAGGGTGGAATTAACGGGTGGTTAGATGCTGGATATAGTATTTACAATAGTTTTGGGGAGATGAGCTTAACTAAATAGTAATTGCAAACTCTTATATTTACAATATTATTGTATAGTTAAAACTATATTGTAATGGAGGTGTTTGATAGCACTAGAAAGACAAATAGTTCTAACTCTATTTATATTGATTGGGACAATTTTACTCTTTTCATTTACAAGAATTGATTTTATCGTTTCTGATCATTTCTTTGATTTAAAGACACATACTTGGCTTTTAGATAGGAATTTACAGCCTTATAAATTTATTTTTTATGATGGAATAAAAAAATTACTTATCATTTTTGCTGTTGGATTGTTAGCTAGTTTGATTTTTTTAAGAAATAATTCTATTATTAAAGAGTATAGAAAGGGTATTTTAGTTGTAGTTTTGTCGGCTATCCTTGTACCACTGATAACAAGTGGTTTAAAAAAAACTACAAATGTTTCATGTCCTAAAAATGGGATACATTATGGTGGTATCTACCCTGAGACAAAAATATGGGAGCACTATCCGACTTCATTTAAGCAAACCAAGAGAATAGAGTGTTGGCCAGCAGGACATGCTAGTGGAGGGTTTGCACTGTTATCACTATTTTTCCTCTTTAAAAGTAAAAAGAGAAAAAAAATGGCTATTGCTGTAGCTTTAATTATTGGCTGGAGTATGGGTTATTATAAAATGCTCATAGGTGATCATTTCTTAAGTCATACTATTATTGTAATGGTTATTGCATGGTTAACAGTTCTATCTATTGTGAAGTTTATCGATACTGTCCAGAGATTACGCTTTGATAAATCATAAAATATCTATTTTAAAACTGTTTGCATACTCTTTAATTGCGTCTGTTATAGTGTTTTTTTTATATCATTTTGTTGATAGAGATGTTGCTACATATTTTTATAATTTAGAAGATAATTCATTTAAGGACTTTTTTAAATATATTACCCATTTTGGTAAGAGTGAGTGGTTTTTAGTTCCATCATTTTTACTATATTTATATTTTGGACTCATTAAAAAATTTATTTACTCAAGAGAATCTATCTATATTTTTGTGACAAATATTGTTGCTGGTATTGTTGTATGGTTCTTTAAGGTTCCTTTTGGACGTATGCGTCCTAGTCTATACTTCCAAGATAATTTATATGGTTTTGACTTTTTTAAGTGGTTTGAATTTGGCTCAAAGTATGCCTCATTCCCCTCAGCCCATACAATGACAGTAATCTCTAGTGTTGTGGCACTTAGTCTAATTTTGCCTAGATGGAAGTATCTATTACTAGCACTTGGTTTATTGGTTGCTATGAGTCGTATTGTAATAACAGAACACTATGTGAGTGATGTATTTTTTGCATCTTTTTTAGGATATATAATAGCTAAATTACTACATCAATACTATTTTGAGAAACAAAAACATAGTTAACTATGTTTTTGTTTCTCTGGTGTAATTAATCTTTGTGGGTCTAGCTCTTTTTTAACAATTAAATCTTCTATAATCATTTTTGTCTTTGAATATTCAAAGACATCTTTAAACTTCTCAAGTCTTCCACCACTTGCATTTGGATGACCACCGCCCTTTGCTAAATCTTTTGCAATTTTTGAAACATCTGCATTGTTTGATGCTCGAAAGCTAATTGTTCCTCTCATACCTACATCCATACAAAAATCAAACTCTGGATAGGCTGTTAAAATTCCATTTCCTATAATTGATGTATTTCCAAGTGCATATGTTAAACAACCTTTATATCCTCTGTAATAAATTACAAGCTCTTCTTTAATCTCTCCTACTAAACGTACAATTTCTTTTGTAGCTAAGTTATCAAGAGTATCGTTTTCATCTTTCTTAAAATAGTTCTTTTTTAATTGATGAATTTTTTCATCAACTATAATATTTGCATTACTCTCTCCAATATATTTAGCGGCCTGCGTTAAAATATCTATCTTATACTTTCTATCTTCATCTGCAAACATATAACGATTTAATTCTCTTGCTTCATAAAGTAGTCTCATAAGAACTTTGCCAAACTCAAACTGCTCATGCTGATCTTGGTGCCATAAATCTACAGCATTTATCCTCTCAACATAACTCTCTAACCAAACAGGAAAGTTTGACGTATCAAAGTTTTTTAATGCATATTCATATGTTAAAAGAGTTCCACATTTTTCAGTATCAAGGTGATACCAATCAAATATTTTTGCAGTATCACTTCCACTACCATGATGGTCAAGTAGTTGAATAGATATTTTAAGACCTTTAGTATTTAGCTCATCAACACTTTTTTCTAACCATTTAGCCTCATCTGTAGTTAGGTTAAGGTCTGTAATTAAAATATCAGCATCTTCATTAGCTATTTCAATATCTTTTACAATCTGCTTTAGTCTAGCATTCATCTCAGCACCGTAATTTGCGTTATAACATTTTATGTTTTCATAACTTAAAGTTGTAATGAGTTGACAGCTGTATCCGTCTAAGTCAATATGAGATAAATGGTATAGAGGTTTCATTATTTTTTACCTTATTTTTAAAAGTTTACACTAACTGTACCAAGAACTTCAAATTTTGCATCACTTTGAACTTCAGCATGAGATAGTGTTATTATTTCTAGATTAAATCTTTCAAACATTTCTGCTAAACTTTTTCTAATTGTAGGGTCTACAATAATTATAATAGGTGAAACACCTTGCTGTAAAATTCTAGCAGCTTCATCACTTACTGCTTGAATTAAAGTATTTATTTCACCAACATTTAGATTAAGAATACGAACTCCATCAGAATCACTTAGTTTAGCAAGCATGTGTTGTTCACTTTGAGTATCAAATGTTAGAAGTTTTAGTGTTCCATCATCACTTTTGTACATAGATGTAATTACACGATTTAAGCGTGCTCTTACTTGCTCTGTTAATATATCTACATTTTTTGTAATCTCTGCAACATCGGTTATAGTCTCTAAGATACTTAACATATCTTTAAGAGGAATACCCTCATGAAGAAGTTGTTTTAGGACTCTTTGAATTAGACCGACTGAAGCCACATTTAGTACATCGTCTACAACAACAGGATAATCATTTTTAATTTTATCAATAAGAGCTTGAACCTCTTGACGTGTAAGTAAATCTTCAGCATGCTGTTTAACAAGCTCACTCATATGTGTTGAGATAACAGTTGATGGGTCAACTACAGTATAGCCACTAACTGTTGCATCATCTTTAAGTTCAGCATCAATCCAAATTGCATCAAGATTAAATGCAGGCTCTTTTGTAATGATACCATCAATCTCATCTGTAACCATTCCACTATCCATCGCTAGGAATTTATCTGGTTGAATGTCACCTTGACCAATTTCAATTCCTTTTAGCAATATTTGGTAGTGTTGCGGTTGTAGATGTAAATTATCTCTAATTCTAACCTGTGGCATTAAAAATCCATAATCTGTCGCAATTTTTCGTCTCATACTTCTGATACGCTCTAGTAAATCTCCACCTTGATTTACATCTGCAAGACGTATTAGCTGGTACCCAAGAGTAAGTTCAAGCATCTCAATTTTAAGAATATCATCAAGCGCGCTCTCTTCTTCTCTTCTAATATCTTCAGGATTTTTTTGTGCAGGTTTGGCAGGTTTACTTTTAGCTACTTGCTCTTTCTCTTTTTTAGTAGGTTCTAACTTAAATAAAGATGCAAGTTCTCCTTGCTCATATTTGTAGAGTAAGAAGCCTAAAGATGAAAACAGTAACCCCACAAAACCCATTGAAAAAGTTGGAAGTCCGGGAACAATTGCAAAAAGTAGCATAATAGCACCTACAATCATTAATGTTTTTGCATTTCCTGTAAGTTGGGTAATAGCACCATCTGCAAAGTTTTTATCATCACTACTAGCACGTGTAATCATAATACCAGTAGCAGTTGAGATAATTAGTGCTGGAATTTGAGAAACTAAACCATCACCAATAGTAAGTTGTGTAAAAACAGAAGCCGCTCCTGAAATTTCCATGTCAAACATAAATACACCAATTAAGAAACCAGCAATAATATTAATAACAGTAATTACAATACCAGCTACAGCGTCACCCTTTACAAACTTACTAGAACCATCCATTGCTCCATAAAAGTTAGCCTCCTGTAAAATATTAGCACGACGAGTTTTTGCAGTCTCTTCATCAATAAGACCTGCATTTAAATCTGCATCAATTGCCATCTGTTTACCAGGCATTGCATCAAGTGTAAAACGTGCTGCAACTTCAGCAACTCTTGTTGAACCCTTTGTGATTACCATGAAGTTTATAAGTACTAAAATCAAAAACACTATGATTCCAATAACTAAATTCCCACCAACAACAAAACCAGCAAAACTTGTGATAATATCACTAACTGCCTCAGGTCCTTTAAAACCTTCACTTAAAATCATACGAGTTGTAGCAATATTAAGTGAAAGTCTAAATAGGGTTATTATTAAAATAAGTGTTGGGAATGTTGTTAAATCTGTAGGTTTTGGGATGTAGAGCGAAATTAAAATAATTAGTACAGCAACTGCGATTGAAATAGTTAATAAAAAGTCCAGTATAACACTTGGAAGAGGTACAATAATAATTGCCAAAATTGCCATAACAAAAACGACAATACTTAAATCTTTTGAACTTTGCAGTAGATTTAGAACAGCAAAAAGGTTACGCTTAGAAAGTTTTGCTGTCTTAGCCATTTTACATTATATCTTTTAGTGTTAAATCTAGCAAGAAATCATCTATTTTTCCTTGTAGTTTATTCATAAATGGCCAAATATGACAGCTCATAGCTTGATCAGTTGGACAAACATTAGAATCAGAAGAGCAGTCAAAAACATTCAGTGATCTTCCCTCTGCAGCTTTTAGAACAGTTAAAAGTGAAACTTCATCTGGATTACTCTCAAGTACAAAGCCTCCACTAGCACCCTTGTAAGATTTCACAATGTTTTCTCTAGCTAAAGATTGAAGAACTTTTGCCAAAAAACTTTTAGATATTCCAAGTCGCTTAGAGAGGCTTAGAACATCTATGGGAGTATCTGAACGTGTAAGAATAACCAACGATAGCAGGGCATATTCACTAGCACGGGTAATTAGCATAGGTACTCCAATAATAATTATAAGTTTAAAAATGTAATCATACCAAAAATGTCCTATTAGACTACTTGGTAAAATACTTTTTAAAAAATAAAATTTACGCTATAATCTCGGCGTCAAAAAAATTACCTATCAGGAGGTCAGAAAATGGCTTTAGATTTGGCTAAAAAGCAAGAGATTATTAGTAAATTCGCTCGTAAAGAGGGCGATACGGGTTCACCAGAGGTGCAAATAGCACTTACTACAGAGCGTATCAGATATTTAACTGATCATCTGAAAACTAACAAAAAAGACCATGCATCTCGTTTGGGACTTTTAAAACTTGTTGGACAACGTAAGCGTTTAATGCGTTATTTAAAACGTACTGGACGTGAGTCTTACAACAAGTTAATTGTTGAATTGTCTCTTCGTGACAATATCTAGTTAGACCTAATTACTAGGGAGCTTAGGCTCCTTAGTCCTTCTAAATAAAACCTCTCCAACTCTTAGACATATAAATCGAATAGATTTACAAATATTAAATTTGGTGTAAACTTGTAACAAATAATGATAAATTAAAAATAATTAGAAACTTTTTTTGATATGTTAGAAGAATGTTATCTTTTTCTGTTATATTACGCTTATTAGAAAATTAAACGGAGGTGCGAAGTGTCCAAGGCTGAAGATATAGCTATAAGTACAGAAGGTTTAACCTTTTTAGATGATGGTGAGGTCCTTTATAACGACCTTTATCTGTTAAGTGAAACAGATGAAAAAGGAATAGTCTCATACGCTAATGACAGTTTTTTAAAGATTGCTAATATGTTAGATACAGATTTAATTGGTCAACCACATAATGTTGTTCGCCATTCTGATATGCCTCGTGCTGCATTTAAATCTTTATGGGATGATGTTCAAAGCAAAGGTTTTTGGACTGGATATGTTAAAAACCAACGTAAAGGTGGTGGGTTTTACTGGGTTTATGCAACTGTTTTAAAGAGTGTAGATAAAACTGGAAAAATTTCTTATGTATCTATTCGTACTAAACCATCACGTGATGACATTCAAAAAGCTATAGAGCTATATAAAACATTGGATTAGGAGATAAATATGGCATTTGTATCAGGAAATGATAATAACGTACCAGCTAAGTCGCACGCTGCATCAACTAGTGAAAAACGACGTCAAAGAACATTGGCAAAATCGCAACAAATTAGTGAAAGTATTGCTAGTGTATCAACTACAATTTTAGATAATGCTCAAGAGAGTGTTAGTGCTATCGAAGAGCTAAAAAGTTCAATGGAACAGATTGCAACTGCAGCTGAAGAGAATAGTGGTGCAAGTGAACAAGCTCTAAAAAATGTTAAAAGTATCAGTGGTAATATTGCAAGAATGAATACATCTATAGATGGTGTGATTGCAGCTACTCTTGGTACTGGTGAATCAATTACAGCGTCTGTTGGCAATATTAATAATACTGTTGGGCGTATGAATGAGTCTGTTAACGTGGCAAAGAAGAGTTCACAAAAATCAGAAGAGCTTAAAGTTTCATCTCAAAATATTGGTGAGGCTGTTGGTTTTATTGCTAAAATTGCAGATCAAACTAACTTACTTGCATTAAATGCTGCAATTGAGGCAAGTAGAGCTAAAGAGCACGGAAAAGGTTTTGCAGTTGTTGCTGATGAGACTCGTGCACTAGCAGGAGAGAGTGAAAAGAATGCTGAGTTTATCTCAGATCTTGTTAATAAAATACAGGGTTCAATTGATGTAATTATTAAAAATATTATTAATACTACAGAGATAATTGAACAAACTGGTGGAACTGGTAAAGATTTAAGTATTAAACTTGAAGAGCTTACGAAAATTGCAATATATTCAGTTGAAGCTGGACGAAGTATTAACCAATATACTGGAAACCTTGGGTTACTTTCATCAGAAATTCGTGATGGTAGTCAAAGTATTACGGAGTCCTCACACTCTATTGCCCTTTCTGTTGAGAAAACTCTACATAGTATTGACATACAATCAGGTGCACTTACTCAAACAGAAAATGATATTAAAGAGTTAAGTCGTCTTGCTGAAGATTTAAAATACTCAACTGATTCTTCAAAATCAGCAGAAGAGATAGCAGCATCTGCTGATAATATTAGTTCATCTATGGAGGATATTCAAGGTGCACTTCAAGAGGTTACTTCAGGTCTAAATAGCATAGAAGGAAGCTCACATGAAACTAATAAAAGTGCAATTTCTAATAAAAATAAAATTGAAGAGGCATTAACAGTTTCAGCAGATATTGATAAACTTATAGAGATTTCTCGTCGTAACTTTGACATATTAAAAGTAAGTTTTGCTGGTGTTAAAAATACTATTACAAGTATTCGTGCAGATTTTGAAAGTTCTGTAAATGAGGGTGCTGGTGCTCGTGATGAGTTAACTGTTATAGTAAAAGAGACTAGAAATGTTAATAAAACTGTTAGCAATATTTCAAATAGTATTATTCAACTTAATATGCTTGCAATTAGTGGAAGTATTGAATCAGCTCGTGCTGGTGAGTTTGGAAAAGGTTTCGCAGTTGTAAGTAGTGATATTAGAAACTTGGCAAAAGATAGTGAGACAAATACGGAAAAAATTAACGATATTATAGAGTCTATGAATAGTGAGATAGGTACTGTACAAGGTGATTGGAATAAACTTTTAAATGGTCAAGAGAGTGAAAAAACAAATATTTCTGAACTGATTGGAGATATGGATAAAATTACAGATCAGTTAATTGACCTACTTGATAGATTTCAAGGTCTTAAGACTATGAATGATCAAAATAATGAGGGATTAAATCAAGTTAATAGTGGTGTATCTGAGATTCAAAAGGCTATCGAGCTTTCTGCGCGTAATGCAATGGAATCACGTAAAGCTAGTGAACTTATTATAGATACTATTGGTCATATTGGTGATGGAGTTGAAGAACTTGCTGTTATGGCGGATGAATTACAACAAGGGTAAATCATGAAACCCTTAGAAGAAATTCTCATTGTTAGGCAAGGTGAAGCACTTTATGGCATCCCTACTACTGTAGTTGCCTATATATTGCGTTTACAAGAGCTAACTCCTGTTCCTCTTGCTCCACCTGAAATCGCAGGTTTATGTGCAATAGAGGGGAGTATTTTAAGTGCTCTTGATTTTTCAATTTTAATCCAAAGTGATAATGAAAAAGTTAATTATGATAGTGAAAAGAGCAGGATGGTTACAATCAAGACAGATGAACACTACTTCTCTCTTTTAGTTGAAGAGGTTATTAACGCTGTTGGAGTACAAGAGAGTGATTTAGAATCAGTAGAAGCAAATAACGAAGATCAAAACTCTGCTGTAATAGCTCTTTATAAGCATAGAGATGAGATTGTTCAAATTATCTCAATTGAACGTTTGATTGAAGATATTAAGTTACCTGATTATATTAAAAAAAGTGTTAACGATATAAGTTCAGCAGAAGAGGAGAGTAAAAACTTAAGCAAATCTAGAAGATATTTACTCTTTAAAATGGGTGAAGAACGATTTGCTGTTAATGTTGATGAGACTAGAGAAATTATAACTGTTCCAGATAGTTTCACACCAATTGCAGATAGTCAAAATTATATTACTGGTATGATGAGCCTAAGAGAAGAGCTTTTAGTAGTTGCTGATTTACGTGTTTTCTATAATCTTGAGTGTTCTGATTGTACAAAAAATAGAATTATTGTTATTCAAAAAAGCGGCCGTGCAATGGGTGTTATCGTTGATGAAATTTTAGATATTCAAGATGTTTTAGATTCTGATATGAGTTCGATGCCTGGAAGTTTTGATGATGAAAAAATTAGTGGAGTTATCCAAAATGATGGTGTATTGACAAGTGTTGTTAGTGGTAATGTTTTACAAACTTTAATGGAATCTCAAAGTCATCTGTTAAGATCTACACATTCAGATAATGTAGGAAGTAGCTCTTATGAGGATGATGAAAAAATAGAGGTTGCAATTTTTAAACTCTCTAATGAAGAGTATGCTTTTGAGATAGATAATGTAGCAGAAATTATTGATATGAGTGATATTACAGAAGTTGCAGATACACCAGTATATATTTTGGGTGTAACGAATATTCGAGGTCAAGTTATTCCAATTGTCTCTTTACGCGCAAGGATTGGTGTAGATGATGTAATTGAAGAAGATAGTAAGATTATTGTTGGAATTTTAAATGAAAAACAGGTTGGCTTTGTAGTTGATAAAGTTATGGATGTTAGTGATATTAATCAAGATAGTATAAAAGAGCAAGAAGATAGTGTTTTATTTAATAAGATTTTGCATTTAGATGGTGGAAAACGTTTAGTTTTACTTATGCAGATGAATAAACTTCTTGATGATGAAGTGATGATGCAAGTGCAAGATGGAGTAGCATAGATGAAAAGAATTTTAATAGTAGATGATTCAGCGCTTGTTCGTAAGCAACTTCGTGAAGTTATTGAGAAAATGGGTGGATTTGAGATAGATATTGCCAAAAATGGGCAAGAAGCTGTTGACAAGGCAGTTTTAAAGCCATATGATGTAATAACTATGGATATTAATATGCCAGTAATGGATGGATTAACTGCTGTAAAAGTGATTATGGAAAAATCTCCACAACCAATTTTAATGGTTAGTTCACTTACTCATGAACAAGCTGATACCACAATTGAAGCTTTAGAAAATGGTGCAATTGACTATATTGGTAAACCTGGAACTATGAACGTAGGTCTTCGTGAGAACCAAAAAGATTTAGAAGAGAAAATTACAGCCCTTTCACGTATACCTAAACGTAGATTGACATCTCGTCCTAAAATTAAGATGGAAAATATGAGAGCACCACAGAAAGTTGATGATACAAAACTTAGTAGTCGTGATATTGAAAAAATTGTATTAATTGGAGCATCAACTGGTGGCCCAGGTTTGATTGAAAAAATTTGCTCTTCACTACCTTTAACATTCCCACATCCTGTCTGTATTGTTCAGCATATGCCAGAACAGTTTACTAGAAGTTTTGCTGAACGTATTGGTCGAGTTAGTCGTTTGAATGTTAGTGAAGTTAGTGAAAAAGAGGAGATTAAGCCAGGTCATATTTATATCGCAGCTGGTGGAATTGATTTTCATTTTGGTAAAAAAGTTTCTGGGACTGTTGTTGCAAGATTAGATGATTCAGATAAAGGTAGGTTTTTTCAGCCAAGCGTTGATGAGATGATGCTAAGTGCTGTTAAAATATTTGGTGCTAAAAAGATTTATGCCGTTTTATTAACTGGTATAGGTGATGATGGAGCGCAGGGTATGGTTGAGATTAAAAAAGGTGGTGGACACACGCTTGGAGAATCTGAAGAGAGTGCTACTGTTTATGGAATGCCAAAATGTGCATATGATGCTGGTGGTGTTAGTGAGCAGCTATCATTTGATGAGATTCTTAAAAAAATAGTAACTTTTAGATAGGAGTAGAAAATGGCATTTGTAAAGAATAGTACTGCTTCTGTAGATAGTACTCTACCATATTTTTCAACTCGTGAAGAGGCGATAGTTTTTTTTGAGAGAAATGAAGATTTAGACAAAAAAAGTTATGCAGTAGATGAGATAGTTAAATTTGATGGTGGTGCTAGTTTTTTAGTTGATAGATTAATTTCTATAGATGTTAATAAAGAGATGCTTTCACATATTGGTGCAACACTTAGTAAATTAGATCCAAAAAAAGCTCCGATTGAGCAAATTATGGAGCTATTAAAGATAAATAACGCATATGTTAGAAACTTAGCTATCTCTATTTTACAAGACTATGGTGAATCTATTCGTTATTATATAGTTAAATTTTTAATTGGTGATGATCCTGATTTGAGAATTTTTGCTATTAATGTTCTGGGTGATGTAAACTTTAGTGAGAGTCGTGAGATGCTAGCAGAGTTATTGCAAACTGAACAAAATTTAAATGTAGCTATGACAGCAGTTGATTATATGGGGGAAATTGGTGAGATGGAAGATATAGATCTTCTAAAAAAGGTAGCAGATAGGTTTAAGGATGAGCCATATGTTCAGTTTGGTGTAGAAGGCGCCATTAAAAGCATTGAGGGGTAGTAATGAGTTTTGTTAGTGAGGAAAACTTTTCAAAAATTAGCGAATTCATTTACAGAAAAAGTGGTATTTTTCTTGAATATTCAAAACATTATGCAAAGATTAATACGTTAATTGAAAAACGTTCTACTGTTTTAGATTTAGAAAGTTTTAGAAAATATTTTTTTCGTTTGCGTTTTGAAGATGGTGATGGTGCTGAATTTCAAGAGCTTATGAATGGTGTGACTGTAAATGAGACATATTTTTATCGTGAAAAGAACCAATTTGAAGTTTTAAGTACACATATTTTACCTGAGTTAAATAGAAATAAAAGAGCAGGTGAGCCTATACGTATACTATCTTCACCATGCTCTACAGGAGAGGAACCTTACTCTATAGTATTGCATATTTTAGAAGAGGCAAAAGTAATTGAAGAGAGAGATATTGAAATTGTTGCTCTTGATATTGATTCAACAGTTATAGAAAAAGCTAAAAAAGGCTTTTTTAGTGAAAGAAGTGTGCATGCAATACCTAAAAATGTATTAAATAGTTTTTTTACAAAAAAGTCTTTAGGGTATCAACTTAGTGAAGATTTATTAGGTGCTGTAGATTTTAGAGTAGCAAATGTCTTTGATAAATCTAAGATGCGTTCACTTGGAAAGTTTGATGTTATTCTTTCTCGTAATATGTTGATATATTTTGATGATGCAAGTCGTAAAGAGGTTGCAATGACTTTTTATGACATGGTAAACCCAGGTGGTTATGTAATGCTTGGCCATGCTGAGTATATGAGCCGTATAGTTTCAGTTTTTAAAGCAAAAAAAGTAAATGATTCGTTGATTTATCAACGTTAATTAAAAAAAAGGAAAAAAATAATGCCAACAGTGATTTTTATAGATGATTCAGAGACAGCACTAGCTTCGACAAAAATGGTTACAGATTCAATGCCAATTGATGTACATCAGTATTTAAGTGCAACAGAAGCACTTAGTGCTATTAATTCAGGAAGTGTTACTCCTGATTTAGTAATAACCGACTTAAATATGCCTGTTATGAATGGTTTTGAGTTTTTACAAGAGTTTAGAAATATTGCGGCAATGAAACGTATTCCTGTTTTAATGCTTACGACTGAGACAAAAGCTGAAATGAAGCAAAAGGGTAAAGCATTAGGTCTTACTGGATGGATTGTAAAACCATTTAATCCAACACAGTTAAAATCTGCTATTAATAGAGTATTGAGATTGGGATGAGCCGAATGAAAAATCTGTTCGTCAGTATTGATGAACTATTAAATCATATTTCTGTAGTTGAGCAAGATGTAGGCGTATTTACATATGACGCTTTTATTGCTATGCAAAAATATATTAAAGATAATAATTTAGTTGTTGATGATGAACTAGCATTAGCTCTTCAATCTCAGGATGTTATAGCACAACAGTTAAGTGCAACACTAGATGCAATTAATGGCTTTAGAGATGGAATAGAACATTTTGAAGCTTACTTAGCAACTGACGTTGAAAAAGTAAAACACGATATAGATGCGATTACAAAAAAGTTTGATGATGCTACGGCAAAAGCTAAAGAGAAAAGAGAAGCATATCTAGGGCGTATGCATAACCAAGATGAAGATGATGAAGTTGAATTTTTTTAGGAGATATTATGCGTAAAGCGATGGTAATAGATGATTCAAAAACTGTTAGAAGCTACCACAAGGCTCTTTTGTCAGCAGAAGGACTTGAAATAGTAGAAGCTGAAAATGGTATGGAAGCAATTGAGAGAAGTTTAGATGCAGATATTGCACTTTTTTTGGTTGATGTTAACATGCCAATTATGGATGGCTACTCTTTTGTAAAAGAGATTAGAAAAAATGAATCTTATGCATATACACCAATAATTATGATTACAACTCAAGCACATGATGTTGACAAAGAAGAGGCTTACAAAATGGGTGCTAACCTTTTTGAAGTAAAACCTATAAAACCTGATGTACTTAAGAGTTTTATAAAAATTTTATTGCCATAAGGGAGCAGGTATGAATCCATTACTAGAGCAGTTTCTTGAAGAAGCTAGAGAAAATTTATCCTTTATAGAACAAAATATTGAAAATTTAGGCAATGATGATGCAGAGCTATTAAACTCTATTTTTAGAGCAGCACATACACTTAAGGGTGGTTCTGGAATTGTTGGTTTTGAAAGTGTTAAAGAGATAACACATAGTGCAGAAGATTTACTAGATATGCTTCGTTCAGATAAAATAGAATTCGAGCCTCAAATGGTAGATGCTCTTTATGATGCTTTTGACGAAGTTATGAACCTTGTTGAAGCAGCTGAACAGAGTGAAGATATTGTTGATGCTGATGAAGAAGTTGTATCTAAAATTAAAAGTACATTAGATGGATTAATGGGTAAGAATTCTCAAGAGGTAGAAGCATGGTCAGTGCCATTTGAACTGATTCCTAATGTTTCAACTGTTAGTGAACTTCAACTTGACTTCTTGGATAATTTAGATATTAAACTACCAGCTAAAAAAGTCGTCTTAGATGAAAACACAATTAACGAACCACATCTATATGCAATACTATTTGATGTTGATGAAGACTGTATGGTCTATGGTAATGATCCAATTTATGCACTTTCGCTTTTAGGTGATAAAGTGTCACATATTTATAGTTGTATGGATGAAAATGTTGCAAAAAATCTACTTAGTGGATTAGAAGATGAAGAGGGATTACAACTTAGAATTAAACTTATTGCTTTTGTAAATGCTACATATGAAGAGATAGAAGAGGCACTTTTTAACTTCATAGACGAGCTTTTATTACTACCACTAGATATAGAGACACTACTTGATGTAAATGGTGGAGAAGATGTACAAATTGATGTTCTTAAAGATTTTATACCTATTGCTAAAGAGTCTATGAACTCATCAGATTCTTTAGGATTGCAAGAGCAGATTGATGGAGTTTTAGGTTTAATTGGAACAGAAAGTAGAGTCTATAAAAGATTATCTCGTCTTCGTTCACTCAGTTTTGTTATGGATGATGAGACATTGCAGTCTAATAGTACCTACCTAGATACTCTTGAAGGTTCGCAGACAACTTCTACTGAAGTAGAGAGGGTGGAAGTAGTACAACCTGTAGTAGAGCCTGTAGAGATTGATACAACAAAAGAAGAGGTAGTTTTAAAAGTAGAAGTAAGTGAGTTGGATATTAAAAATGCTAATACAATTTTAGAACAGCAATTGATGCAATTGAGAGTAGTTGAAGGCGATGAAGTTATGGATCGCGTTATGATAATGCTCAAGAATACTGCTAATTTTATTGGTATGAATTTACCAGATAAGTTTGATAGTAAATCTAAAATGATTGAGTGGATTGAGATAACGCTAGGTGGTGGTGTTGCGCCAGTTAGTGTTGTTAAGAATGAACCAAAAGTTGAAGCTATTAAAGAGAGTGTAAAAACAGATATTGTAGCTGTAGCAAATGTTGAGACTAAAGAAAAAGTAGAAGTAAAAACTAAAGTTGAGAAAGTTCAATCTAAAAAGGCAACACCTGTTGTTGGTAAAATGGTTAAGATTGAGCAAGAGTTAGTTGATCACTTGATGAATATTGTTGGTGAGCTGTTAGTTGTTAAAAACTCACTTCCATATCTAGCTGAAGAATCAACTGAAATGGACAATGAAACAATTAAACGTTCAATTTTAGAAAAATTTACTTCATTTAATAGATTGTCTTCACAGCTTCAAGATCTAATTATGTCTATGAGAATGCTTCCAATCTCATATGTTTTTGATCGTTATCCTAAACTAGTTAGAGATATTTCAAAGAATATGGGTAAAAGAGTTAAGCTTACTATGGATGGTGGTGAGACAAAACTTGATAAAAATATGATTGAGATGTTAGCAGATCCTCTTATCCATATTATGCGAAACTCTTTAGATCATGGAATTGAGATGCCTGATGTTCGTGAACAAGCTGGTAAGAGTGCAGAGGGTAACGTTACATTAAAAGCTTATGCTCAATCAGATAAAATTGTAATAGATGTCATAGATGATGGAGCAGGAATAAATGTAGATAGAGTAGTTCAAAAAGTTCTTGAAAAAGGTTTGATGGATATTGATGTTATAGAGAAGATGAGTGAAGATGAGAAAGCCTCATTAGTTCTTCTTGCAGGTCTTTCTACTGCTGAGTCTATTAGTGAATATAGTGGTCGTGGTGTTGGTATGGATGTTGTTAAAAAGTCAATTGATGCTTTTGGAGGCTCTATTAATATTAAAACTTCAAAAGGTAAGGGAACAACAATTAAGCTAGAAATTCCTGTATCTTTAGCTGTAACTTCACTTCTTCATGTCTCAATGAACAATATTCATTATGGATTTCCAATGGATAGCGTAAATGAAACTGTAAAAATTAATATAGATGACATTACATATTTACATAATGAACCATTTATATATCTTCGTGGTGAGGTTATACCTCTACTTATGATTGATGGTATGCTAAATAAAGAGTTAATTGAAGAGAATATTTTACCAATAGTTGTTCTAAATATTAAAGGAAATCTTCTTGCAGTTGTTGTAAATGAGCTTTTAGGTCAGTTAGAAGTTGTTCAAAAACCTATGGAGGGAATGTTACATAATCATCCAATTTTTAGTGGTACTGCACTTTTGGGTAATGGACAAATAATTATGGTAATGGATACGGTCGGAGTGCTTGGACTCAGTAGTGCTTTACAAAATAGTGATAAGGTGAGCTAGTTATGCGAAGCCTCATAATTTTTACAGTTGAAAGTAATCGTTACGCTATAGATATTGATAGAGTTGAACGTATAATGCAAGCTCAGTATCTGACCCCACAAGCAGGGAGTGATGAAATTATCGATGGTGTTATGTCATACCAAGATAGTGTAGTTAAAATTATAAATTTTCGTAAGATGATAGGCTTGGAGAGATTTGAAACAGGAGTAGTTGAGAAGTTTGAAGTTTTAAAAGATGGACATAAAAAATGGGTTGAAGAGTTGACTAATTCTGTATCAAATAATGTACCATTTACGCAAACGACTAATCCACACAAGTGTAATTTAGGTATTTGGCTTGATTCTTATCGTCCATATGATCCTGATATTGAAAAGGTTTATGCCGAGCTAAATAATGTTCATAAAGCTTTTCATGAGGGGGCAATTGAAGTATATGATAGAAAACAAAAGTCAGTTTCTGAAGCATTAGAGTGGATAGAAAAAGATGTCAGTAAAAAATATAAAGAAGTTGTTAGTCATTTAGATTATATGCAAAAAAATATGGATAAAGTGGCACTCTCTTTGCAAAAATATCTTTTATATAAAGATAGTGGAGAACTCTTTGGTATTAAAGTTGATGATGTAGAAGATATTGTGCATATTGATGATAATGTTATTCAAGGTGCAAAAATAGATGGTAATATGTTAGTTATTGATGGAGTGGCAGAGATTAACTCTTCTCTTGTGACGATAATTGGTAAAGTTGATATTAACAAGGAGGTAGTATAATGGCAATGATAATTGATGATGCAAATATAACGTTTGAGGGTGTTATTTATGAAGATGAGGTTGTACCTTTACGTGAGCATCTACAAACAAAAGCACCAGACGTATTAAACTTCTTATTTACTACATGTGAAGATGTACATACTGCGGTGGTTCAGCAGATTCTAGCATATAAAATGCTGTATTCAGCAAACTTTTCTTTTGGTGATGAAAAGAAAACATACCAAAAGCTTTTAGAGGGATTTAATTCAGGTGAAGAAAATTGTTATTAGCAATAGGAAAGGTGGCTCTGCTAAAACTACGACTGCTGTAAATTTAGCGGCGCATTTAGCAAAAAATTACTCTGTATTACTGTTAGACCTAGATACACAAGCTCATGCTACAATTGGTGTTGGCGTTGATTGTGATGAAACTGGTGGTTTACATGGAATTTTCAATGGTAAAACTTTAAGTGAAAGTTTTACCCCAAGTATTTTAGAGAACTTGACAGTATCTCCTGCAATGGAACTTTTTGATGTATATGAGCATGAAAATTTAGAGGGTATTTTAAAAAAAAGATTTGATGATGAAGATATTGAAGAATTTTTTGATTATTGCATAATAGATACTCCACCAACTTATGATGCCTTACTTAAAAACGCTATTGAGGTTGCTGATGTTGTTATAATACCTGTTGTACCTCACCATTTGGGTATTGTAGGTATTTCTCAAATGTTAAGGGCACTATATAGAACTGCTATTAAGAAGAGCAGTTCTATTGACTTTATAGGAATATTGCCTGTTATGTATAACCCTCATATTAAAGAGCATCAAGCAGCTTTAAAAAAGATTGAACTCTCTTTTGGTACAGATAAATTGTTTACCCCTATAGGAATGGATATAAAGCTTTCAACTCAGTTTGAGTATAGAGAACCATTAGTTCTTAGTAAAAAAAGAGTAAAAGGTATGAGAGATTATTCTCGTTTTGCAGATGAACTAGTAGGTAGGTTACAAAGTTAATGAAAAACTTAAGTACTATTTTCAAAGGAAGCTGCAATATAATTGTAGTAGATGATGATGGTATCTCCTCCAAACGTTTAAGTATTGCTTTAAAAACAATGGGTGCGAATGTTAATCTATTTAATGAAGCAAATGATGCTTTGAAATTTCATAAAGAAAATTCTCCGACTATGACTTTCATTGGTACAGGCTGTGGTTCTATTAGTGGTCTTAGGTTGATTGAAATTTTAAATAGTTTAGGCACTAAAGAGATAATTATTTTAATGTTTGAGCGAGAAAAAAGTACAATCTTGGTAGAAGCATTAGATCTTGGTGTAAATAGATTTATTCAAAAACCACTTCAGATGAAAAAACTTCAAACTCTTGTTCTTGAAATCTCTGACAATATAACAAGCGAAGATCAGATATTAAAAAAGGGTCTATTGCTAGAAGAGTATAAGCTAGCGACAGATAAAGCTTTTATAGTTAGTGTAACAGATGCGAGTGGTATCATTACTTCTGTTAATAGCAAGTTTTGTGAAGTGACTGGTTATACAAAAGATGAGTTAATTGGAAAGACTCATGCATTAATTTCAAATAGAACAATAACTAGTAAAGATGATATATATAAAATGTGGCAGACAATAAACAGTTTACAAGTTTGGCATGGACGTCTGTTTGATGTTACTAAAGATGGTACAGAGATTATATTTGAAACTGTAATAGCTCCAATATTGGATGAGAATGGAGTGGTAAAAGAGTTTATAGCTTTTCGTCAAGATGTTACTGAGTTCGTAAGAATAGGACGTGAGCTAAAACAGCGTGAACAGTCTCAAAAACTTCGAGATTTGACTCTTCAGCGTAAACATGAGAAAGATTTAATTAAGGCTAAAGATGCTTTTTTGGTTGTTTTTACACATGAACTGAAAACTCCACTTAACTCTATAATTAACTTTAGTGAACATATATCTAATCAATTGAAAAAAGAAAACTTTAAAAAAAGAGATAGATTATTAGAAGAGGCTACTATAATTAAAGAGAGTGGAATGGAGATGTTATCTAATATTGAGAATCTCTTAGATGCATCTAAAATGAAAGATGGTACTTTAGAGGCGACACTTACAACTGTCTATTTAGGTGATATGCTAGATGCGGTTGAAATTCATTTTAAAGATATGATTGAGAAAAACTCATCAAAAATAATGATAAAATGTAGTGAGAATTGCAAGGTTGAAACTGATTATGAAAAATTAAATAAAATTTTAAATAATCTTATTAGTAATGCTATTAAATATTCAAATGGTACTATAATATTAAGTGCAAAGTGCGAAAAGGATGATTTTAATATTTTAATAGAGGATAATGGTAATGGCATAGAAGATACAAGTAAAGTATTTGAACTATTTGAACAAGGCGATGGTGATACCATGAAAAGAGAAGCAAAAGGAACAGGCGTTGGATTATATGTTGTTGGTATGATGTGTAAACTGTTGCATATTAAGATTGAACTAAGTCGTTCAAAGAGACTAGGTGGTCTTTGTGTACATCTTAGTGGAAAAATAGTTATATAGGGGATTAAAATGATTAATATATTAATTGTAGATGATAATCAAAATAATAGAATGATTTTGAAATTTTTGCTAGAGGATTATACTGAAGAAAAGGATGAAGAAAATCTTTTTGATATTAGAGAGGTCGAAGATGGAGCCTTAGCTGTAAAAGCATGTGAAGACAAAATGCCTGATATTATTTTTATGGATATTATGATGCCAAACATGGATGGTATTGAAGCTACTAAAATCATAAAAAATAAATATAAAAAAGTATTAATTATTGCTGTATCTGCTGTTGATGATGATGAGAGAAAAAAGCTTATTTTACATAATGGTGCAGAAGATTATGTCTCTAAACCAATTAATGGAGCAATTTTTTCAGCAAGATTAGAAAACTATCTCTCTTTAGCAAATAATAGAAAAGTTACTAATGAACCTATAGAACCTGAGGCAAAAGTTCTTGGATTTGCTCATAATGTTTATACAAAGGATGTCTTTGCACATCAAGTTATTTTTTATATAGGTAATGATGATGCTCTTTCTGAGTTTTGGGAGTATTATTTATTAGGTGAACATAAAGAGTATGAAGATTTGAGTGATATTGTAAGAAGTGCTTACGCTATTGCATCTTTACATCTTAAGTTAGAGCATATCTGTAGGATTGTAATTGAAGAGTCAGAAAAAAATATGTACTTTAGTGTAGGTGGTTTTGATAAAAAAGATGAACAGATTATAAAATTAATTATGGCTAAGAATAGTCAAGTTAGAAACTGGCGTTTTAAAAATGGTACGTTTAGTGCATTTATAGAAAAAGTTGAGGTAATTACTGAAGAGATTAAAGTATCAACTGCAGAAAATATATTTGAAGAAGAGCAAGTGGAGGAAGTAAAGGAAGTAGAAATTGATACTAGTTCTACATGGGGCGATGAACTACATGTATTTAATTTTTTAGATCCATTTGATCTAGAAGAGCTTGATGATAGGATTGGACAACTTAGTTCAATGCTTCTTCAGGTTGGTAGTTCAGCACCAACTGAAGAGGAGGCAAGAGAGATTGCTGACTTACTAGATAAAATTGGTAGAACCTTAAGTGGCTATACAGAAACATTTATAATAGGACAAGCATTACAAGGTTTTTCACAAGATATTACTACTAATATAGAAACATTTTTAGAACAAGCAAAAGCACTTGGAACAATGTTTCAAGCCTTTAGTAACGACATTACAACATGGAAAGAGATGATGTTCGAAACTGGTGCACCTAGTGTCTCTTTTATGGATGAAACAATTGTAGTTAACGTTCAGACAATTACATCTATGATAAAAGTTGATGATACAGTCGATGAGAATGCTGATGATATATTCGATTTTTAGGGAATTAAGCTATAGTTGATAGATATAGACTAAACTTTATTTACAATATCAACTAAAGAAGTACTTGACATTAACACGCTCACATTGTATAATATCGCTGACTTTAAATATAAAGGTGGCTAAGTGAGCGAAAATGAAGCTAAAGAGACAGAAGATATTGAAACTGAATTAATCCAAGAGGATGAAGAAGAGAATATCAGTGTCAGTGAAGAACAGCTGGAATTAATCAAACTTGAAGATAAACTCAAAGCAGCAGAAGAGAAATATATTCGTGTACATGCTGAATTTGAAAATATTAAAAAACGCCTTGAACGTGAAAAATATCAGGCGATAGAGTATGCATCTGAAAAGTTTGCGAAGGATTTAATTCCAGTACTAGATAGTTTGGGCATGGCAATTGAAGCATCAAGCAATGCAGATGATAATGCTGATGAACACTTTGAAAAATTAAGTGAAGGTGTTGAGCTTACTCAAAAGCAATTTTTGACAATGCTAGAAAAGCATGGTGTAACTAAAATTGAAACAGAGGGAGAGTTTGACCCTAATGTTCATGAAGCTGTTATGCAAGTTGATGATGAGAGCAAAGAGACTGGAGAGATAGTCCAAGCTTTGCAAGCAGGTTATAAATATAAAGAAAGAACACTACGCGCTGCAATGGTTAGCGTAGCAAATTAAAGGATAATATATGAGTAAAGTAATAGGAATAGATTTAGGAACAACAAATAGCTGTGTAGCAGTATATGAGGGTGGAGAAGCTAAAATTATCCCAAATAAAGAGGGTAAAAATACAACTCCTTCAATTGTGGCATTTACTGATAAAGGTGAAGTTTTAGTAGGAGATCCTGCAAAACGTCAAGCAATTACAAATCCAGATAAAACTATATATTCTATTAAAAGAATTATGGGTCTTATGATGGATGAGCAAACTGCTAAACAAGCACATGATAAAGTAACATATAGTATTGTAGATAAAAGTGGTGTTGCAGCTGTTGAGGTTGCTGGTAAAATTTATACTCCTCAAGAGATTTCAGCAAAAATTCTTATGAAATTAAAAGAAGATGCTGAAGCTTATGTGGGTTCTGGTGTAACTGACGCTGTTATTACAGTACCAGCTTACTTTAATGATGCACAACGTAAAGCTACTAAAGAGGCTGGAACAATTGCTGGTCTTAATGTATTAAGAATCATAAACGAACCAACTGCTTCTGCTCTTGCTTATGGATTAGAGAGCAAAAGTGAAGAGAAAGTTATTGTTTATGATTTAGGTGGTGGTACATTTGATGTTACAGTTCTTGAAATCGGTGATGGTACTTTTGAAGTTCTTGCAACTGATGGTAACGCATTTTTAGGTGGTGATGATTTTGATAATAAAATTATTGATTTTCTTGCAGATAGCTTTAAATCTGATAATGGAATTGATCTTAAAAATGACAAAATGGCTCTTCAACGTCTTAAAGATGCAGCAGAGAGTGCTAAAAAAGAGTTATCAAGTGCTGCTGAAACTGAAATTAACTTACCGTTTATTACAGCAGATGCAAGTGGTCCTAAACACTTAGTTGTAAAACTAACACGTGCAAAATTTGAGGGTATGATTGAAGAGCTTTTAGATGAGACAACAGATCATATCAATGTAGCACTTAAAGAGGCTGGTCTTGATAAAAATGAGATTAATGAAGTAATCATGGTTGGTGGTTCTACTCGTGTTCCAAAAGCACAAGAGATGGTTTCTTCACTTTTTAGTGGTAAAGAGTTAAACAAAGGTGTTAACCCTGATGAAGTTGTTGCAGCAGGGGCAGCTATTCAAGGTGGTGTATTACGTGGTGATGTAAAAGATGTACTTTTACTAGATGTTACTCCACTTAGTCTTGGTATTGAAACTCTTGGTGGAGTTTTAACTAAAGTAATCGAAAAAGGTACTACAATTCCTGTTAAAAAGAGCCAAGTTTTCTCAACAGCAGAAGATAACCAACCAGCAGTAAGCATTCATGTTGGTCAAGGTGAGCGTGAGTTTGCTAAAGATAATAAATCTCTAGGTATGTTTGAGCTTACAGGAATTCCAGCAGCACCACGTGGTGTTCCTCAAATTGAAGTAACTTTTGATATTGATGCAAATGGAATTTTAACTGTAAGTGCACTAGATAAAGGTACTGGTAAATCTCAAGAGATTAAAGTTTCTGGAAGTTCTGGACTTAGTGATGCTGAAATTGAAAAAATGGTTCAAGAAGCAGAAGCTCATAAAGATGAAGATTCTAAGAAAAAAGAGGTAATTGAACTAAGAAATCAAGCAGATGCACTAGCTCATCAAACTGAAAAAAGTTTAAGTGAAATTGGTGAAAATTTAGATCCTGCTGAAAAAGAGAAAATTGAAGCTGCTCTAAACGATTTAAAAGAGACTCTTAAAAATGATGATGCCTCTAAAGAAGAGATTGAAGAAAAGGTAAAAACATTAACTGAAGCTAGTCATAAAATGGCTGAAGAGATGTATAAAAAAGAGAATCCTCAGCAAGGTGCTGAAGATGTTAAAAAACAAGATGACGACGTAATAGACGCCGAAATTGACTAACTAAAAATATAAGTAGGCAGATATGCCTACTTATAAACTACCTTTTAACTATCTTGGAGGATCGCTAGTAATTTCACTTTCTAGCTCTTTTTCCAAACCAAAATAGACTGCGATTGCAACTGTGGCAATTGCACCGAACATTAAGAATTCTAGACCAGTCATGACAGATCCTTTGCTCACAAGCCATTACAATAAGACTTGCTTTCTAAACTCATTATAACACTTTATTTAAATTGTTCAGCTTTTTCTTCTAGCTCAATGTACTTCTCTAATAAGCTCTCATTTTTTATATTTAGCTCTTTAAGCTCATTGGCAAGCTTTGATAGACCTTTTTCTTCATAACATTTTGGGTTCTCTAAACATTTGTTGAGTTCTTTTATCTCCTCTTCACAAGACTCAATCTCATTTGGCAAGTTTTCAAGGTCACGCTCTTCATTATAGGTTAGTTTTAGTACTTTAGTTTTAACCCTATCTGTTTTAGACTCAATAGTTGTTTTATATTCGTCTAAACTATCTAACTCTTTTTCAATCTCTAAGTATTCACTATATGGACGATGGCTCTCATCTACATTTCCTTTTCCATCTAAGATATATAATTTTTGTGCAATTTTATCTACAAAATATCTATCATGGCTAACTAGTATGACTGCACCTGAAAAGTTAAGTATATGCTCTTCTAAAATATTTATTGTAGGAATATCTAGGTCATTAGTTGGTTCATCAAGAATCATGCAGTCAACATTTTTTGTAAAGAGCAGTGCAAGGGCAACTCTATTTTTTTCACCACCACTTAAAATTCCAATTTTTTTGTCTAAATACTCTCTAGGAAAAAGAAAGTTTTTCAAGTATCCAAATACGTGCATATTTCTTCCTTGAACACTAATTTGGTCTCCTCCATTTGGACAAAAGGTCTCAACTAAATTCTTTCCATCATCTAACATCTCACGATGTTGATCAAAGTAACCAATACTAAATTCACCCTTTTTTATCTTTCCACTATCTTGCTCTATACGTCCAAGAAGAAGTTTTAACAGCGTAGATTTACCACTACCATTTTTTCCTACAATTGCAATACGGTCACGCTGTAGTATTCTTGTTGTAAAGTTTTCAAGCAGTTTTTTACTTCCTAGTGATAGATTTACATCTTCACACTCAAAAAGCATTTTTTGTCTATTAACACTTTTATCTTGATTGAAGTGTTTTTGCTCTCGTAGGAGTTCCATTTTAATTTTATTAATAGCACTTGGATTCTTTTTTGCATCATCGCGCAGGGACATTAATCTATCTTTACGCCCCTCATTTCTCTTTAGGCGTGCTCTAACTCCACGTGCGTACCATTTTTCCTCATGCTTTAAAAGTTTTAATAATACATCGTGCTGTTTACTCATAGATTCAAGAAGAGCTGTTTTTTGTGTAAGGTAGTCATTATAACCACCTTTAAATGAACGTAACTTTCCATCTTCTATCTCAATAGTTCTAGTGGCAATCTTATCTATAAAATATCTATCATGAGAAATAAGAATTAATGTAAATTTCTCTTTCAATAAAAGCTCTTCTAAAAATTCAACCATGTAGACATCAAGATGGTTGGTTGGTTCATCTAGTAGTAAAACGTCAGGCTTTTGTAGTAAAAGTGAAGCAAGTGCAACACGGCGCTGTTCACCTCCACTTAATCTATTTACATTTGTAAATTCAAACTCTTTTAGTTGAAACTCTTGTAGTACTCTCTCAATTTTATCATCTAAGTTCCATGCGTTATGATGGTCTAAATATGTACTTAAGTTAGAGTGTTTTCTTAACAGTTCCTCATTCTCAAAGTCATCTGTTAATTTAATACTTAAAGCTTCATAATCTTCTTTAGCCTGTTTTAGTTCACTAAGACTTGACTCAATCGCTTCTCTTACATTATCTTGATCAGAAAATTTTGGCTGTTGCGATAACATTTTAATACTAAGAGTAGATGAAGCAATAGATTTACCATCATCAATTTCTAAAGAGCCTGCAATTATTTTCATAAGAGTGGACTTACCGCTACCATTTTTCCCAACAATCACGATACGTTCATACTCTGCAATATGCAAATCTACACCTTGTAGAATTTTTTGAGCTTCAAAATGTTTGTGTACGTCGAAAAGGTCTATTAATGCCATTAGTTATCCTGCTTGTAAGTACAAAGGAGATTTTAAATCATATGTTTTTTTTGTATGAAATTCTATCTAAAATTTATGAAACTATTATTGTTTGGGGAGAAATATAATTCAATGAATTAAGAGATAAACTTTGTTTAAGTACTATAATATAAGAGCGAACAGAGAATATTTCTAAATGAAATGGTCAAATTCGCTCTTTAAGTTTGTCTATCTAACTAATTTTTTTATTGATAGTAAAATTAATTACTAAAAGTACCACTTATCGTACTCTCTTGCAATATATATGAACCATACAATGCTTTAAATTTGCTTCTTGTCATTCCACTATCTGGTATATTAGAATATGCAATATCAGGCATTTGGCTACTTAAAGCATAAACTGTAGTTTTATATGTATGATTAAATGGTGGACAAGGTCCGTAATAACCATCAGTATATGTACCACTTACTGTTGCATTTTCGCTTAATGATGTTGTACTACTTGGGATGTTAAATAGACCCCAGTGAATACAAGCTGAATCTCCAGTTCCACATGGTGTTGTTTCATCATCCATTATTAGTGCAAATTTTGAGCTCTCTTTAGGAGCGTTTTCCCAACTAAATTGAGGAGATACATTACTTCCACCTAAATCTTCACAAGCGTATTTTTTTGGAATTACACTGCCATCTGTAAATGAATTAGACTTTAAAGATAACTTATTTATTGATGTAGTAGGTGATGAAGAGTCAGAAGTAAGTGTTATACTTCTACCATCGCTGGAAATTGAAATAGAAGTAAATATTTTTTCAACATTTCCACCACTAATTGGTGTCCAAGTAAAGTTTGTTAAGCTATGCTCCCAAAGTGTAACACTATTCGCATCTTCACCTTGTCTTGTATCTGCTATAAAAACTCTTCCTGACTTAGTCATCCAAAAGAACCATTTAATTGAGTTAACCCCACTTAGTTCATTGATATAATCTTGCTTTTTTGCATCACTAAGTCTAATCTGTTTATTATAACTATTTTGTTCAAACTCATCAATTTGAGCTGCGTTTAGCGTTAGCCCTCCAATTAGTAGGCTGTAAACCACCAGTAGTACTTTTGACATGATTTTCCTTCGAAAGAGTAAAATATGTGTAATTTTATAATATTTATATAAAAACAGTATTAAATTAAAATATTTTTATTATATATTAGGTGTGCTATTCTTTTATTTTGTATAAAAATATCTTGAGCTTCTAAAAGATTATAAACTCTTGGAACAATAAATGGGAGAACCTCTAAATCTTTTTTAAGTATCAAGGGGATAAATTTGAACAATTATTTGATACTTTAGTAGATAATTGTATATCGAGTAATGCTTCAATTTTATTCTGCTCAAATCCACATATTTTATTACCATTTATTATAAGCAATGGTCTTTTTATTAATATTGGCTCTTTCATGAATAGTTCAAGAATTTCATCTTGATCCATTTTTGATGGGTCTATTACACTACTTTTTATCTTTGGTGCATTAGGATTAAACCACTCATTTATTGGCAAATCATTAAAGAACTCTATAAGCTCTTTTTTATTCATGCCATTATCAAGTAAATTACGTTCTATTAACATGCAACCAGCTTTTATAAGGCTTTGTTTCTGTTTAGCATTTGTAGAACATCCTGGTTTTTCGAAAAAAGTTACAACCATTATCTTGTTTCAACTATATCTATTGCTTTATCAGTAAGGTAAAATGTTTCAACTCCATCATCATGTAAGTTCATGCATTCACCTAAAAAGCCAGCATCATAAAGTGTAGATATTGTCTCATCAACTACTGTTTTTTCCAATCCAAGATAGTCTGAGATATCATATGCATCATATACATTATAATTATCTTCATCACTTAAATTGTAAATAGCTTTCATAACACTTTTAATTGCATTGGACATATAATCACCTATTTATTTTAGAATATCAATCTTTTTTTGCCAAATGATTTTTTGTAATGGATGTAAATCTGTATCTTTCATCCATAGTTCAAACTCATAAGCAAAATGTTCTTTAACAATAGTATGCAATTCTTGTACTTGCATACTTAAATTCTCTAAGTATGCTTTTGCATTGTCTATATTTAATACCTCTATTGGCTGTAAACGACGTTTAATCCCTTTTATTAATTTATCATCAATTTGATTTGAGGCAATATTTAAAAAAGCAGAAGCAGATATTGGGTCTGCATATATTTCGTTCCAAATTCGTCCATTTATCATCTGATCATATGCTAAGTCAAAAAATACTGGATAAGCTTTTAATACTTGAACTAGCTCTTTAAAATCATTATCTATCATAGCCCGAAAGAGCATACGACTTCTATTACGTACTTTTATTCTTAGACTAGCTTGTTCTATTACAGTATCATTTAATAGTGTGAATCTTTCTAATGCACCTAATCTTGAGTGATTAAATGCCATTATAGATACTATAGGGTCGCTATCATTTACCTGTTTTGGATGAGATCCAGATGGTCTATAAAATGCCCACTCTAATCTTGCTTCTACATCTTCATGGTCAATATATAGGTTATCTCCAAGTTCTTCAAAATTATTCTCCTCTTTTAACTCTTCAATCTCTTCTCTATAGTTTAATTCTTTCATAATATCTACTTAAAGGTCAAAATAGAAAACATCACCATACTCTTCAAAACGTTTCATATTCACTTTTTCACTTATAAGAAATAGGGTATTTATGGGGGAGGCTTGTTCAATTTTAAAAAAACCATCACTTAGCACCATCAATGTAGAGTTTAATTCACTAACTTTTTTTATATATTCTGCAACTGGCTTAAAAATAGTACCACCATTTCCTTTTTCAAATTCAACTTTTAATTGTAAATCTTGAGTATCATAACTTACAATTTTTTCAATATCCACTTTATCATCAAATGGTATGACTGTTACTTTAAAATCTGTACTCATTCTTAAAATAGAATCAATAATTCCTAAAAATTTGGAAAATATTGCTTGATTAATACTCATAGATCTATCTAATGCTATATACAAATTAAGTCTATTTTTTTCTTGTGTATAACCAGGTAAGTAGATGTTTTGGTGTATAAAACGTCTGTTAGGTCGTGAAAAGTCACTCTGCTTATCGAAAAAACTTTCACTCATATATGTATGTAAGAGAGTCTCTAAATCGATTTTAGGTCGAATTACTTCATTAATCATCTCCAAAAAAGAAGATGGAGAGTTTCCCTGTTTTTTAGCAGCACCCATTGCTTGAACGATTAGGGCATCTATCTCTTCAAGGGCAGACTTAGTATCTCCCTCATTTTCAATTAAATCTTTTTTTTCTTCATTTGGGTTTTGCTCATCTGGTGTCTCATCGGCTTCTTGATTCTCTTGATAGAGTGTGTTATAAACCTCTTCAACACTTTTATTGCGAAATTTTTCAAGTAAAGTTTCATACTTTGGTTTTACACCAACACGTTCAAAATCACTTAAAAGTAAATTTACCACTATATCACTGCTTCTATTCCATACTTTATTGTCTCGATCTTTCATTCTAAACGGATGCTTTAGGAGTATGTGCAGAAGTGTATGTGCATAGATATATTTTAGTTCATCTTCTGGTATTGGGTCTGCCAACTTAATATCTATAAATATAGTTAGTCCATCTGTTTCAAATGGCTCATGTTGATTTTTTCTATAGGTCATTGGTAGAGATATGGCCAATACACTTAAAAATGGATGGTCAAATAAAAATTGAACTCTAATTTTCTCTAATTTAATGAGAAAATTAGATGATATATTCACCATACTTCACCAACCATTCATCAAATGACTCATACATTGCTAAAGTCTCATCTTTAACAATAACATCTTTAATTAACATTACGCAAAACTCAGTTGGTAGTGTTTCACTAAAAATAAATAGATGTTTCTTGTGTGCTTCAGATCCATCAAAATATTCTACTAAGGCAGAAACTAACGCATATAGAAGTGCTGGTTTGTTCTCTATTTTTGGATATTCTCCTTGGTATATTGCTAATATATCAGGTAAATCTTCATAAACTTTTACGTAAGATGTAAACTCCAAACCTGCGCTATATCCAATAGTTCCATAAATGATAGATGTTAGATGGCTGATTTTTTTCTCTGTTTTTAAAATATTTGAGAGCATATGATAACTTCTAGGCGTTGCAAATGCTGGGTTTGCATCATCTTCTGCAATAGAATCAGTAGATAACAAATCTGGTCTAAAGCTTAAAAACCCTATTACAAATGAATGTAGAGCTTGCTTAATAGCAAAAAGCTTAAAGTCTTCAAATCTAGCTTGAACATGTAGATGAACCATCCTATTAGCTAGAGGTGAGGGCATACGAAATACAACACCTCTATCACTAATTCTATTTCCAGCACATATTATTCTCCACCCTTTTGGTAATTCATATTCACCCATTTGACGGTTTAGTATTAGCTGATAAATTGCTGCTTGTACAGATGGTGGTGCAGAATTTAATTCATCTAAAAATAGAATTCCATTTGAATCTTTATTTTTAGGAAAAAATACAGGTGGCATCCACACTGTTTGACTATCTTTTATAGATGGAACACCACGTAAATCAACTGGATCCATTTGAGACAATCTTACATCAACAAGTTCAAGAGAGTGTTTTTTTGCTACTTCGGCAACAATATATGACTTTCCGATGCCAGGACTTCCATGAATAAAAAGTGGAGTATCAGTTAGTAATAATGTGTCTATATGATTATATAGCTCTGTTGTTGAAATTGAAGGTGTTGTCATGCACTTATTTCACTTACAATACATTTAAAACAGTTCATTTGATCATCACAAGTAGCACAAGCAGGTGCGATTTTACCAATTTCATCATATATAAATTTTTTCCAAAGTTTATCTTTTGGTTTCTTCTTGGCAAAAAGTGGAAAGTTCGTTTGCATAAATTTTGCCATCTCTGTGCGACTTTTGAATCCCAAATCCTCATAAAGATGTCCCATCTTTAGCGATTCACGAGAAATCCAAGGAGCTATAACATCATGTACATGCTTATTTAGCGAATATTTACGCAATAACACGCATACCTCTTCTTCCATTATCTTTAATTCATTCATATTTCCATCTCCACCATTTTCCCCATTGTAATTTCAGCAATTTCACTTCCAAATAGATAGCATTCATCTAGTTCATCTTGCGTTGGGATTAATTTGATTTTCATTGGAGCAATTGGAAGTCTAAACTTTAACCAACGCATCCTATCATGAAGCATTTCTGGGGCTTCACCTGTCCATCCATATGAGCCAAAACTAGCGCCAACTTTACCACCACTCTCTAGATATGCCATGCAAGACAGAAGATCCCATGCAGGCTTTACAGCGTCACCATTAATAGTAGGAGAACCTATGATAATAGCATCAGACTCCTCAAGCAAATCAATCATATTTGATTCTTCTAATGAGGCTAAGTCATACATACTAGCTACTATGCCATCAATACTATCAGCTCCTTCCATTATTTTTTCTGCCATTTTATGAGTATTGTCATAACTTGACATGTAAAAAACAGAAAGCATTTTATGACTAAATTCATGTTTTCTAAACTTAGCTTCACTGCTCCATCTAGTATATTCTTGAATATAAAATTGTGGATTAGACCTTAGAACTGGACCATGTAGAGGGGCAATTATGTCTATTTCAAATTTTTTATATAGTTTAAGCGCTTGCAATACAAACTGTTTGAAAGGACGCATAATATGATCATAGTAATATTTAAAGGCATATGAAAAGTCACCCACTTCATCATCAAATAGACGTTCATCATAGTAGTGACTTCCAAATACATCGCCACTAAAAAGTATTTTTTCCTCATGGAAATATGAACTCATGGTATCTGGCCAATGCAAAAATGGAGTACTTAGAAACTCTATTGTTTTATCTCCTAATGAGATTACTTTTCCAGTATTCGCAACTTCAAATGCAATATCCTCTTTTATGATTCCCTTTAACATCATCACAGCACGTCCAGAAATTATCAGTTTTGCTTTTGGTGCTTTTTTCATTAACTCTAACAATGCACCAGAGTGATCTGGTTCAAGATGATGTAAAACAATGTAAAGGATTTCATTATAGTCACATAAAAGTTCTAAGCGCTCAAAAAATAATTCCGAAAACTCTTTTTTAACAGTATCCATAACACAGACACCCTCGCTACCACGAACTAAATAGCTATTATATGAGCTACCATTTGCAGTTTTCATTATAATGTCAAATGTACGAATTTTAGGATCAAATGCCCCTATAAAATGAACACTTTTTGAAATAGGAGTAATGGTGGTATCAAGCATCAAAAGCTATATGAGATAATAATCTCACCCTCATCCGATACAACACTACATTTACACATCAGACGCAAATTTGTAGTATCTCCACCAATCATCTCTAGAGCTTTATTCTCTTTTGGACTTTTTTGACTTAAGTATTCCATACCATCTTTTATAGTAGCAACACAAGTAATGCAGTCTCCAACCCTGCAACCAAACTCCATAGATGCACCAGTTTTTTCTGCAATATGTCGCATCGTTTTACCACTTAATACATTAACCTTTAGGTTGTCATCTTGAAGATAAACGATTGCCATGAAAAATCCTTACATGTATTTATAAAATATATGCATTTATTATTCTATGAATAAAACAGTTTAAGAAAATCGTATATGTCGCTTAGAAAGAAACGACGATTATCACGTTCATTAAAATGACCTATCCATCCAGCATCACCTGCTGCAATCTCTTTACATGGATGTACAAATTCCGTATATGGTAACTCTATTTTAAATGTTCCGCAGTTATTTATAGCATCAACAGTGGCATCAAACAGAGAATCTAAAGTCTGAATATCATTATCTAAATACAGAGAGCCATTTCTTTGGTAAAAACGAAATATATTTAATATCTTATCAGCCTCTATATGTTTTAATTTTTTCATTAAGTAGCTCCTACTGCACATACATAGTGAATATAATTTTTTGTTGAAAGAAAGTTTTGTAATTTTTCATCATAAAATGCACCAATTCCAGTAAAGCCTATATTTTCTTTTTCTGCCAATAAATATAGTTGATTTGCTAGTGCTCCTGCATAAACAAGTTCCTTTTCCCCAAAATTATTAGATGTCATAATTATTATTATATTTGCATTTTTTACAAATTGTTGGTCTACTAAAAGTGAGCTAATATCATCAGCAAAGTTTCCCTCTTTAATGAGAGCGTCATTTAGATATAGTCCTAACTTATGACTAGTACTATTTAAAATTAGGAAAAAAAATGAAAATGATAGTTTAGTAATTTGTAGAAAGTTTATAATTTTATATACATCTATTTGATAATTGGTAAACTTTCTAGCTGAACGTCTGTTTAGAATTACATTTTCATCTATTTCAATAGCTTCAGGTAAGATGATTGAATTATTCAGATCACTATTTTCAAGTGTTTGTTTAACATATCCTCCAGTTTCACAATAGTCTGTTGGTGCAACTTGTATAAGAGGTTTATTCAAGGTTTTTGTCTCTTTTTTAGTAGTTTCTCCAACATATAAAACAGCACAAGTGAACTCTTCGTCATTAAATCCCATTATCTCATTTAGTATTTTTTCATCATAGTTGGACAAAATTGTCGTACTATGTCCAAAAAAATTAGCAGATTGTTGTAAAGAGTTAAGTTGATGACCAGCATCTAAGTAGCAGTACCTGAATGCTCTATCTCTATATTTCCACTCAGAGCGAAATGGGACAATACTGACTAAAAAAATATAACCGTTGATATTTTTATCTAAGTTAACAACTTTTTCAATTCCATCATCATTAATTTCTTGAATTAGTACTATTTCATTCAAACTTGTATCTACATGGTAAATTCCACTAAGTATTCCTTTAATACCACGTATTTGTACATATAACTCAATTGGGTGAAGGTTTCCAGCTGATGGTGTATTTAGTTTTAAGTATGGTTTTGATGCTATTATTGTACTTGAAGTTACAATGCGTGATAGTTCAACAATTTTTAAATTATGATTTTCACCATACTTATAACGAAATAAAAAATCTGGATAGTGCTTAAAAGTTGATGGTTGTGAAGACCAATCTATGTATCCACTCATACGAGCTACCCTCATAGGGGTTAATGTCGTATTATTATATAAACTTGTCATTACATAACTCTTTATACAGACATCCAGTTTTCATGGGTATGCCCATTTTTCTTTTCTGAAATGATTTTTTCTATTGCATTACAACAAGCATCATAATCTAGTTCATCCACAACTTCAGAAACAATCTCTTTATGCATTATTAAACCTTCTCTGTCTATCACATAAGCAGCTCTTGCTAAACGATTTTTAAGTTTTCCATCAGGTATTAGTAGTCCGTACTTTTTCCCAAAATTACGATTAGTATCAATTGCAAACTCTATATTGTTAATACTCTCTTTTTTTACAAAATCTTCAACTATATCAATATCATCTGTAGTAACTATAATTGTTGTTAATTTGTTAAATTTTTTAACCATACTATTTATTTTTTTTGCTCCTAAGGAACAAACCTCTGTTTTTAAAGATGGGATAGAAACTATTAATTGTGTTGTTGGGGCAATCATTCCTATTACATTTTGATTTCCATTAAGTTGAGTAATTCTCGCAGCTGGTGCTTCTTTGCCAATCTTTTGCTCTTTTCCATCCAACTCAGTTGAAGTTCCGTGTACTGTTATTTGCATCTGTGCCTCTTTCTCATTTATAAATTATTATGCATAAATTATTCTATTTATAATTTTAATTATGCCTAATTATTAATCAGCAACAATTTTGTAATTTAACTATAATTTGAAGATAAAGGCAGTTAAAATGTACAATAATATTAATCTACCAGATAATGAAGAGTGTAAAACTTGTTCATTAACATTTGCATATAATGAGATTAAATTGCTTTACGAAATAACTGTGATGCTTGCTAGTAGTATAGATATTCACGAAACAATAGAAAAATCTATGAAATTATTAAAGCGCAACTCATATCTTGAAAGAGCAACACTTTTTATGTTAGATGAAGACTTGAGTACTTTAGAACTATATGCCTCGATTGACCTTACATCCCAGCAAAAAAGAATGGCTACTTATAAAATAGGAGAGGGTGCTACAGGTTTAGCTGCACAAAGTGCTGAGCCAGTTGTTATTGAAAATGTACATAGCAATATTAACTATTTAAATAAAGTTGGTTTAGTTAATTCTCAATCTATTTCATATGTAGCAGTTCCCATTCTTCAAGATGATGTTGTAATAGGTGTAATTTCTGCAAATATTGATAAAACATCAAACCTTGGCTTTGATGACATTGTAAAAATGTTAACAATAGTTGGTACACTTTTTGGAGGTTCACTACTTAAGCAGCAAAAATTTGCAAAAGAGAAAGAGGCTCTCGTTGAACTTAAGACTTACTATAAAGATGAAGCTTTAAGTGAATACAAATTTGAAAATATTATTGGTAGAAGTACAAAAATGCGTCAAATTTTTAGTATGCTTGAAGCAGTAGCACCATCAGATGCAACAATCTTGGTAAGAGGTGAGACTGGTACTGGTAAAGAGTTGATTGCAACAGCTATTCATAATCTAAGCAAACGTAAAAATGGACCATTTATAAAACTAAATTGTGCAGCTATTAGTGAGACATTACTTGAGAGTGAACTGTTTGGACATGAAAAAGGAGCATTTACAGATGCAAAAGAGATGCGTAAGGGTAGATTTGAAATTGCTGATGGTGGGACACTTTTTTTAGATGAGATTGGTGATGTGACACAATCATTACAAGTTAAATTATTACGGATATTACAAGAGCAGGAGTTTGAGAGGGTTGGTGGTACAAAGACAATTAAAACAAATGTAAGACTAGTAGCAGCAACAAATAGAAATTTAGAGAAGATGGTTAAAGATGGTGAGTTTAGAGAAGATCTTTTTTACAGATTAAATGTAATTCCTGTAAATTTGCCACCGCTTAGAGAGAGGTTTGAAGATGTTAAATTATTAATTGAACATAATTTAAAAATCTTCACAAAAGAGCATCATAAAAAAATGATATTTTCTAAAGCTGCTTTAGAACTCTTGTTGGATTATCCTTGGCCTGGTAATATTCGTGAATTGCAAAATACTATGGAGAGAATTGTTCTTATATGCCCAGAGGGTGAAATAGAGCCTGAGATGTTAAATCATGTATTGCCATTTAATTATCAAAAAATGTATATGCAACCTGAATTAAACAACGTAGTTGAAACTGTTAGTGAGCATACTCAAGAACAAATTCTTTCAAATCAAATGCATACAAAAGGTAGCCTGCAAGATATGGAGAAAGAATCAATAATTAAAGCATTAATGGATAACCATGGCATACAGACAAAAGCTGCTAAACAGCTTGGAATGACAGCACGCCAAATTGGTTATAAAGTAAGAAAGTACGATATTAAATTATAATTATGAATCCCCACGTGTTATAATTTTTGCAACTACTTCATTAGGAAGTATTTTAGTATCTGGTTCAATAAACCATACATCACCATTGGTGAGATTTACTTTACCACCCCATTTTTCATTGCTATCAAATTCAATAGTTTCGATAATTTCTTCCATATCTTTTTTTGCTACATAAAATAGCACTTTACCCTCATCATTTTCACGTAACATTACTTTAGCCATTTTTTTTCCTTTTAATTTAGAGTTAATATTTTTTTTATTTTATACCAAATATTACTTGGAGCTACATTCTCAAATGAGACATTTAAGTAGTCAGGACTAATTTGTCTTACATATGATGCAGCGTCATACAATTTATCATTTTTATCAGGATAATCATTTCTGTAATGTACACCTCTACTTTCATCTCTCCCGATTGAAGACATAAGCATTGCTTCTGCAATAAGTAGACTATTTTTAAACTCTATAATAGACGATAATTCCACATTGTTATTTATTTCCTTATTTACACAATGTAGACCATATTGTTTACTAATTAAGTAGTTTGTATACTCTATGGCTTTTAATAAAGAGTTTTCATCCCTAAATACACCAGCATATTTGAAAAGAGATTCACCCAAGTTTTTCCTCATAGAGTTGATATTAAAAAGACTTTCACCTTCAAGAATATATTCAACTCTACGAGACTCTTTCTCAACATATGCATAATCTATTGGTTGAAATTCTCTTTTATGTGCAGACCTTGTAGCTTCAATTCCTGCAATGCGCCCAAAATATGCTCCTTCTAATAATGAATTACCACCAAGTCTATTTGCCCCATGAACACCAGTTACAGCACACTCTCCACATGCAAATACATTTGGCATATCAGTTGAAGTGTCATCTCTTGTCCATATACCACCAATGCTATAGTGTGCAGCTGGAGATATCTCAAGTAGCTCAGTAGTTACGTCGATTCCTGCCGCACTAAGAGCAATTTTTTTTGCTGATGGCAATTTTTTATCAATAGTCTCAGTACTTAAATGTCTTAAATCAAGATAGACTTTATGCCCATCAATCATATGTTTAACTATCGCACGAGAGAGCTTATCTCTTGTCATTAATTCCTCTGTGAAGCGTGCACCAGTTTCATCAACTAAATATGCACCTTCACCACGTACTGCTTCACTAATTAAAGCCCCAGTAGTAGCTAAAGTTGTTGGATGAAATTGAATAAACTCCATATTACTAAGACGCATACCAGCTCTAAGGGCTGCTGCTAATACATCACCTGAACTCTCTTGAGAGTTTGTGCTATGTCCTCTAAATATGCCAGCATATCCACCACCTGCTAATATTAGTGACTTACACGCTAACGCAATTACTTGCGAATTACGCCTACGAAGAACAGTTACTCCAGAGAGTTTTCCTTTATATTTTGTAATATTTAAAAACTTATGATTAGATAGTATATGAACACCCTCATCTCTACACTTTAATAATAGTGTTTGGACAATTGATGCTCCAGTTCTATCTGCTATATAACAAGTCCTATTTGAGCTAGCTCCGCCAAAAGGTCTTTGTTCAATCTTGCCATCTTCATCACTATCAAATGCAACACCAAACTCTTTTAATTCTTCAATTATATTTGGAGCCTCTTGACACATCATTTTTATATTTGATGTATGAGATAAGCCATCAGAACCATTTATAGTGTCACTCACATGTTTTGAAATAGAATCTAATTCATCTAGATTTATTACCGCATTTATCCCACCTGAGGCAACAGAAGAATTAGAACGAAAAGGGTTGCCTTTAGTAAGCACAGCAACATTGTAACCAGCTTTTTTGGCATATAAGGCTGAATATAGTCCAGCAACCCCACTACCAACTACAATTATGTCATATATCATAAACTGTTTCCAAAAATCTTTTTCATATTATCTATAGGAGTATTTGGTAGATATGAAAGAAGTAAGTTGTCTTCTACATGCTTTGGATTAACTGCGCCAAAGAGTGCACTGACAACATTGCCCATACGAGCAAATTGAAGTGCGCTTAGTACATCGTTGAATTCACTAGTGCCTAACTCTTTTGCAATACTTGGACTAAATTTTCTTTTAAAAATATTCATTTGTAGCAGTGAAGATGAACCCAACATTTTCAATCCATAACCTTGTATTGCTTGCATTAATGTATAATATTTTCCATCTGGTGCAATCTGATTTGAAAAAGTGTATGCTTCAGACTTTGCTAAATTATAAGGTGCCTGTATGTACTTAAAGTGATTTTCCTTGCCACCAACTTCATTAGCTATATCTACTATGTCTTTTAGACTTATATATTCTGTATGATCTTTTTCATATAAAAAACCATTCCAACTAGCTACTCCATAATGACGAATCTTTCCCTCTTCAACCAACTGTTCGAAAAGTTCAAATGCTTTTTTTATTTTTTCTTTTAAGGTAGGGTAATCAATATAGCCCAATTGCATTTCAGGATTATGTAAAAAGAAAATGTCAATCGTCTCAAGTTGTAGATTTTCTAAAGATCTTTCTACACTCCATCTTAAATAGTCTGGTTCTATACAATGTTGGTCTACAATAATGTCATCTTTTGTAGCTAATTTTGTATTTAAGATGTTTTCTTCAATCCATTGATACGGATTTTCTGGAAATGGGAAATCAAGAGGTAAAAATCCAGCCTTAGAGGTTATAACAATTTGTTCACGAGAAACTTTATTGTCATTAAATAATTCACTTAAAGCTTCACCAATCTCACGTTCACTAATCTGATATCTGTAATTTATAGCGCTATCTATTATATTAATACCATTTAATATAGCCATTTTTATAGAATCTTTATAGTTAACAGTATAGTTTTCTTCTCTATATGGCTCTTTACGAAATGTTCCAAGCCCGATAGAGGAGATAAAGACATCACCATCAAATCTATAAAAATCTTTACTATACTTAGGAAACTGCTTCAAATAGCTAAATGTTCCCTTTTTTGTTGCGTATGACATTATGTTACTATAACTTTTATTTGAGCTTTTAGCTTAAATTTAAGCATATCCTCAATTCCAGCTAACGTGGTTGTTGTATTCATTGAACAACTAATACATTCACCTTGATATTTAATTAATACTTCAAATACATCATCAACCTCTTGTATATCTATAAGGTCAACATTTCCACCATCAGCTTTTAGTGTTGGGCGTATATATTGTTCTAAAATTGATTCAACGGATTTAATTTTTTGTACTAAACTCATCGACTGGAATGTTCCATCACCTTTGGCTTCAATTATTTTACGAGTTTTTTCCTCTAATTCAAGTTCATCACTTATTTCAGCTAGCATGTCAACTATATATAAATCTTTTTTCTCATGACCACCTGGTTTGATACATGATTTACAAAACCCGCCAGCTTTTGTGTAGTCAGTTATCTCCTCAACTGTTGTTAATTTATTAAGCTTAATAACCTCTTTTAGTGTATCTTGAGAGACACGAGCACACTCACAAACTATATATTCAGTTTCAAAGCTTTCCATATCTACATTTTTGTAAATTGATGCGGCTTTTTTAATAACATCATAAGCCATTACAGAACAGTGCATTTTTTGACCTGGAACTGCTGGTATCTCTTCTTCATCACGTAACGCTTTTTCAACATCTATATTTGTAATTTTTAATGCATCATCTACTGTTTTATCCATGCATAATTCTGCCATCATATCTGATGATGCTATTGCTGTACCACAGCCAAAACTTTTAAATTTACTTTTCTTTATTACATCAGTTTTTGGGTCAATTTGCCAATATAGCCTTACAGCATCACCACAACTCTCAGCACCAAAATCAGCTATTATTAATTTATCACTACCAACTTCATTTTCTGTAATTTCTCCCATATTAAATGGGTCATTCATACGTTTTTGAACCTCATGTGAATACTCTTCCCAGAGTGCTCCACCAATTAAATCACTTCTTGCCATTTTAGTATCCTTAAATAAATATGATTTTATATAATTTTATTAATGCAATTGTTATTCTAAGAAAATTTATATTATTTAAATGCTATTATTCTAATAATTAATGCAGTACTTTTTAATATAAATAGTTTAAAAGAAAATTATTATGTAAATTAGGATACTTCAGTTAGTATATGTAGGATATAAAGAATGAAAAGTTTTATAAAAGCGACAGAAATATGGGAACCTAATGCAGATATGACAGACTTGTCTTTAACTGGAGGACTATATGGTTCAGAACATAAATTTTATGACTATAGTAAAAGAGTTACCTTTAAATATAATGAATCTCTACCAGGTAGGGCATGGGCTGAACAACATCCAATTATTCTCTCATCAATTGATGATTCATGTTTTAAACGTACTGAAGAGGCAAATAAAATAGATATAACATCAGCTATAGCAATGCCGATTTTTTCAGGTGAGTATCTTATGGCTGTTATTGTTTTTTTGTGTAGTGATAAAGAAGATACAATACATGGTGCTATAGAGTTATGGAGTAAGAATCAAGATAATCGTAATGAAATGGAGTTAGTCGATGGGTATTATGGCAAGATGGAGAGTTTTGCATTTGCTTCAAAAAATACTAAAATAAAGAGAGCTGAAGGTCTTCCTGGAATTGTATGGAGTACCTCAATGCCATTAATTATAAAGGATTTAGGAGAGTCTGAAACTTTTTTACGTGCTTCAAAAGCAAAAAAAGATGGAATTACTACAGCTATTGCCGTACCTACTTGGATTAATGAAGATGATGGTTATGTAATGACATTTCTTTCAGCTCACAATTCACCAATTGCTCATCGTTTTGAAATTTGGATTCCAGATGAAACCGCAGAAGCATTGATTTTTCGTGATGGTTTTTCTGATGAGGGTATTGATTTATCTGAACACTATAGATTAACAAGACTAGATAAATATAATTCAATTGCTGGCCAAGCTTGGAGAACAGGTCGTCCTGTAATTGGAAATAAAGTCAATGGTGAAAAGGAACTTACTTTGAACTCATTCTTAGCACTACCTTTACTTCAAAATGGTTTTTGCAAATCTGTAATAATGTTTTATTTTTAGAGCATTTGAAGTTTATATAAAAATTTTCTCTCTTTAAAGGAGGCAATATCTAACTCTTGCCTATACTTAGCAATTGACCTTCTAACCATTTTTACTAGAAAACGCTCTTCAATTTTCTCATGTAAGTATTTATCACTATATGGATTATCTTTATCTTCACTCTCAACAAGTCTTTTTAAAAAATCTTTAATTTCTGATGTAGAGATATCACCAATTGCATTTGAAAAAAACTCTTTAAAGCTAAATACTCCACGTTCACACTCTAAGTATTTATCACTAATTGCACGTGAAATTGTAGATTCATTAAACCCTAATTTATCTGCCACATCTTGTAGTCTTAATGGTTTTAATTTGCCTCCCATAAAAAATGAGTGTTGTTCTTCAAGTAACACAAGTGTTATATTGTATAAAGTTGCTCTTCGTAAATCTAATAATTTAACTAATTCTCTTGCCTCTTTAAATTTTTGTTTGGCAAAATTGTCATACTTATCAACTTGAGTTACTTGCAAATCAGGATAAAAGCCAGTATTTATTTTTACAGTAAAATCTCCATTTTTATATTCAACATATAAGTCAGGTAAAATATGTTTATCAGCTTCCATGTGTGCAACGGCAGGTGGGTTTTTGAGATGATGTAAAATATTCTTTGCATCATGAATTCTTTTATGATTTAGAAATTTTTCTATATCTTCAAATTGAAGTATTAATGCGCTAAGCAAGATACTTAACTCATCATCTAAGTCATATTGATTTAATTGAAATAGAAATGATTCTTTATAATCTACAGCTCCAATCCCAGAAGGCTCTAAGTATGCAAAACGTTGTCTTATCTGTTCAACTTTATATGTATCTGTATCACATTGTAATGCTATTTCATCAATATCTCCATCAAAGTATCCTTCATCATTAATGTAAAAAATTATCTGTCTTGCAATTTTTTGAGAAATTGGTGTTGGAAAAAGAGGAGCACTTATTTGATTATCTAGTTTTTCATACAATGATTCGTTAGAAATACTCATCCATTCTGTATTATCACCCGATGCATTAGATACATGATTTTGATAATTTATATAAGCACTATGAGATTTATCAGATGAACTTTCTGTAACTTCAAATCCTGATTTCACTTCAAGACATGGGTTATCATTTGTAATTACTTGGATATGCTTATCTAAATCATTTAAAGAGCACTGTAGCAATGGTAACCAAGTTTTTATTGATAGTCTTGGTGCTTGTTTTTGCTTAAAATTAAAATTTTGTTTCATAAAATCCTCTCTATAGAGTGACTATATGCATATTTTATTCTAGAAATAATTAATTAGAGGTAAGTTGTTTTAGAGTAGAGCTTTGCCCAACAAAGTGGGCAAAAATTTAATATTTTATACGAACTAGACCGTTTGGTTCTACTATTTTCATTTGACATGATAAACGAGCTTTTGGACTAGCTTCATTTAGCATTTTCATTACACCTTTCTCTTTATCTGTAATGTCACTTAAAAATTCCATACCAGATTCAATATTTACAATACATGTACCGCATTCGCCGTCTCTACATCCAAAAGGCAGAGCACTTCCTGATGCCTCAACAATATCTTGAATTGTTTTACCTGGTTTAACATTAATAGCTAAAAAATCATTTACTATTTCTACACGTGTTGTCATACTTTTTCCTTCGTATTATATTTTTTATTCAAATGGCTTAACTAATATATCGCTCTTAATAATACATTGACATGCAAGACGAACAGCTGTTTGACGGTTGTACTGTTGAGCAACCTCAGCCTCTTTTTTTGTAATTGCTGACATCTCAATTAGTGTATCTAACTCTTTGTCTTCCATGTACACAGATTGAGCATGTGCATCATAATCCTCTTCAGTTGAATCCATTGCTTTAGTAACACTTAAATCTTCAATGTTTACAGCACAACTTCCGCAAGTTCCATCTTTACATTCAGTTGGAATTTTAACTCCATTACTCTCTGCAACACGAAGCAATACATCTCCACCTCTAGCAATTACTCTTTTATCCATTTCTTCGCCAAAACCGCAAAAAATGACATTTACCATTTTCTCTCCTTATATTTTTCACATTAAAATATTTATGGTTAATATTTCAATGATCGTCAAATCTCAAAAATCCAGCTACTCTCCTTCTTTTTGAGATTGCACTTTGGCATTTTCTTTATCTTTTCTTTCAGCACGTTCAGCCCTATGTTCGCGTAACCAACGTAACTCTTCTTCTACTTCATCATAACCATCAACATCGCTTATTGATTCAAGCTCAGCTTCTCTACATCCATAAGTCTCACCCTCTTCTATGAAATGAACTTCATATATACGGATTACTTGTAGAAAATCTCCTATATGTTTCACATAACCCTCAGCCCCTGGATGGATTAAAATTTCATCAGGTCCACGAAATGGATTTGAGCCATCATTTCTAATTGGTTTTTTTATTCTTACACGTTGACCTAATCTAAAGGTAGGAAGTATTTCATCCTTAGTTGAAGCTGATATTTGGTTCGCTTGCGCATGCGTGAACTCCATTTGTTACCTCCTCAACATCATTACAGCTACTTGATGTGGAACACGACCCACAAGCGCTAGGGTTGTCATACGTTGACCAAATGTCAGCAGCAGACGGTGAATAACCATTTTCAAAATTCTTGTATGTTGAAATAAGGGCAAATTTATAATAATCAACTAACTTCTCATCACTATCGAAACTATGCTCTTTTGCTTGATCTATCATCTCTCCATATTTTTTCATAATGTGAAAGCGTTTTACATATACAAGGCGTTCGTCATATTCAAGGTTAAAAAAATCTAGAAACTCTTCTGTATCTGTTAATGTTTTAAATTCTTCAAGTTTACTCATATTCAATCCTTTATATTTCCATCTCTTTTTTGACCTGAGCTGCCCAGCTAGTTACTCTTTCATCTGTTAGCTCTTTTTGGTTAACATCATCAATTGCAAGACCACAAAACTTTCCATCAATTTCAGCAAGGGAAGCTTTGTAGTCGTAATTTTGCGTTGGCCAGTAACCATAATTTGTATCAGCACCTAATTTTGAAAAAGTTTCTTTCATTTTTCCTAGTGCACTAATAAACTCTTCACCATGACTATCTTGATCTCCAGCACCAAAAAAAGCAACTTTTTTTCCATTAAAATCAGGCTCATCATTTTCCATCTCAAACAGTGGATCAATCCAGTCGCGTTGAGGATCTCCTTGTCCCCATGTTGATGAACCTATCAATAGAACATCAAAATCATCAAATTGTTCAAGGTCGTCATAATCTTCTTCCATATTGATAAGTTCTGAACCATCAAACAACTCTTCAAGTTTTTCTGCTACTTGTTGAGTAATCCCACTACTGCTCCCTACAAATATGCCTACATTTGCCATTACTATTCCCCTTTACATGGTTTGAATTTTTCATATATTTCAAAAGATTTATCAAGATATTTTTGACCCTCTTCATATAGTTTGTCTAGCGTTCTAAATCCAAATCTATGAGCATCTTTAAAATATTTATCAACAAGTACAATTCTGTCGGCAATTACAATACAACGACCAAATCCCTCATGACTCATCTCCATAACTACGTTACACATAACTCCTGTTTTTCTCTCAAATTGAAGTGCTATAGCTTTAAATATCATTTTAATTTCTCCAATTAACATCTCATCAATATCAGCGATAATAGGAATACTTTTTAAATCCTCTTTTGTTTTTACAAATTTTTTTATTAGTAACTCTTCATCACTCATTTTTGCCCAGTTTCCAAATTGATCAGTTGCTCTTAATTGGCGAATTAATTCACCTGTAAAACCATTTACCTCTAATTGTGTTTCGCTCATTTTATTTCCTTTATTCAGCCCAACGTGCTAAACGCACATCGTCAGTAGTTTTAATGTTCATAATTCTTTTAATCCAAGGAGGAGGGTTACCATTTATCATCTGTACAATTTCTTTTAAGATGTTCTCAATTAAAGTTGGTTCTTGAATTTTCATTGGATGTATTCCAGACCTTATGACCTTAGCAGCAGCAGTTCCTCCAATTGATTCACAATACATAATGCTAATGCCATCTAAAGCTTTAACTTTAAAATCTGTTTTATCATCACCACTTAAAGTAGATGTATCAGTTTTAATTACACCATTTAGCTCAAACCCATCTTTTGAAACATTGTAAACTACAAACTCTTTAGCTCCTCCAAAGTGAGCATTGATAGTTTCCATATCTTTTGTTGCAAATGCTACTTTCATTGGATTTTCTAAAGAGTTATTACTCTCAACTGTGATTTTTGTTGTTTCACCCATGATGTTTTACCTCTCTTAATTTATTTGAAATTTCAAAAAGGAAATATGTACTTCCCTCATAAAGTTGATCATTTTTTAATTGATTTCCAAGCTCTTCATAATTTGGAAATCCACGAAGTACAAGTCTCGTATTTTTATACGAGTGCAATAAACGTTCTGCATGGAAATTACTAATGACTAAATCTGCTTTTTCAAAATGATTTTTGGCATCTTCTAAATCACCAACAAATATATTCTTTGCCACAATTGTTTCTAATACAGGGCTATAGTTTGTAGCTATTACTGCCTCTATAGAGCCACCAACGCTTTGTAATAGCTCACATATACCTACGCACATATCTGGCTCACCAGTTACTACAAAGTTTGATGAACCAATTAAAAAATGGCTATCAAGCATTGCATCTTGAAGCCTACCCCTCCATCTTTTTACAAGTGGTCTTGGCTCAATTTGTCGTATTTTCATCAAAGATGCGACAAAAATGTCGCTGTTGGTTTGTCCCATTAGGTGGTTAAAATGTATATGATTTATATTTTTATTTTTCTTTATAAGTGCAGATGAAGCTATTTCCATAGATGAACCAATTGTAATTACGTTTGCACATTCTGATAATAAACGAATATCTTCAATACCTATTGCACCAGTTCCAAGTTTTCCTTGTCCCTCACTTAAATATCCATCTAGTGATGTAGAAAGATCAGGCAGTGCATATGTCTCAAATCCAAAACCTTCACAAAAACTTTTTATTTTTTCTACTTCTATTGGTTGCATGCTAACGTGTGGTAAAAGTAGTAACTTATTTGCTTTAGTCTCTAAAGCTTCTTGTGTATGTTGCTCTATTAAAGCCTTTGCAGTAAGTGCCCAGCCACTCTCTAAGCCACCCTCAAAGTCAGGTGTATTGACATAGCAATATGGAATCTCAATGTGCGTACCAACACTACGTACATCATCACCTTTTGTTTCAGTTAAGCCAGTTGTATGAAGCCCTATTAGTTCTGGTTTCATGGTTTTATTTTTTTTTGTAATGTTTTCTATGGCTAGTAGTATCGAGTAGTCTCCACCATCAAGTACCGCAGTAATATCACTTACTGAAGTGTTATACATTGCAATTGGTTCATTGAAATGGCGTGTATAAAATACTTTTGTATAAGATGCACAACCTTGTGAAGCATGCATAAGAGGTAGACAATTTTTAATGCCCATAAAAGCTAGTGCGGCTCCCATTGGTTGAGAGTGTTTTATAGGATTTACTTGTAGCGGTTTATGCTCTTTACGATTTAGTTCTATTGATTGTTCAGATTCCATTATGCGACCTCCCAAGGAGCTTTCTTAGCTACATTAGAAAACACAGGGTTTGCAAAAGCATATTTTAAATCTTCTGCAAGATTAATTAACCCCTCATATCCACCATAACTAACTTTTTTCTCTTGGTTGACATCTATGAAAGATATTTTCTTCTTGATAGCAGTATATAGACTACGTCCACCAGCAAGTAAAATATCAGCACCTCTTTCATCTATTACTTTAGCTTGTTCTGATGCTGGGGCTTTCATTAAAACCCCCTCTTCACCTAAGTAATCTCGAGCTTTTGCAATGTCATCTTCAGTTGATTTTCTGATAGATGTTGCAACAACTTCAATACCTAAATCTTGAAGTCCAGAGGCTATTGACCATGCTTTATTCCCACCTGTGTTTAAAACAGCTTTTTTACCATTAAATAATTTTTTATATGGTAAAAGTCTGGCTTCTAGTTTTTCCTCTTCTTGTGCAATTACCTCTTTAGCTTTTTTGATTAATGCTAGATCACCTAAAGCTTTTACTATCTCCATAATTGCAAATGTTGTATCTCTTTTTCCATAAAAAGAGACAGATATCCAAGGAATAGAGTAGGTCTCTTGCATTTTTCTACATAGTGTAATAAGTGATTTTGCACAAACAATTACATTTAATTTAGCACGATGTGCAGAGCGAATATCTCCAACGCGACCATCACCACTAAGTGAGCTAAGTACTCGTATCCCAATTTTCTCAAACAGTGGAAGGTACTGCCACATGTCGCCAGTAACGTTGTAGTCACCAATTAAATTTATGTCATATTTTGTTGTAAGTTCTGGCTCTTTTGTACCAATTAGATGTTCAAGTACAGCTTCACCAGCTATTCTTGAACCAAGATTTTTACCACCAACAAAGCCAGGGGCATGAACAGGAACAATAGGCACACCGTGCTTTTTACTTCCTAATTTACAAGTCATATCTATGTCATCACCAACCAATGCTGTTACACATGTAGAGTAGATGAATATTGCCTCAGGTGAGTAATGCTTCATAATGTAGTCGATAGAATCTGCTAAACGTTTATCGCCACCAAAGATGACATCATTAGTAGTTATACCAGTAGTAAACCCCATAACAGTATGATCTCTACCTTCGTATGAGCTTAAAGTTTCACGTGTTTCCCAAGATGCACCAAGACAAGTTTGTGGACCATGCACTAAATGAACTGCATCAGCATATGGGAATAATGAAATTTGAGCACCATCAAATGCACAACCACCAGCAGCCATACCAGGTTTTGGCATATCACAGCCTTCACCTTTTTTTTTGTCCTTATTGTGAGAACAGGCACTTTCATTTAGTAACTCTTTTATTTTAGATTTATTTACCATGATAAGTACTCCTTTGGAGTTAAATTAATTTTACTACTGCAAGTCTTGTTCTAGATGTATATTTTGAAATGAGATTAATAGTATGATATATGCATTTGTGGATATGAATACATTTTATATAGATAATCAAGTTTTATATTGGTGAACTTTTTTGCTTCTGTAGAGTGCAAAAAAGGATGACTATGTCTATTTACCATTTAGAATATTTAAGCCGTGATAGTTATGAAGATTCAATAAAAAAGATTGAAGATATTAAAACAGTAAACTTTGCAAACATGTCGCTTAAGTGGTGGGATAAGAAGTTAGGTTGGTACACGAAGGGTTGTGCTGCACTAACAGATGTAGAGAACAATCATTTAAGCTATATTTTTTATAAAATTGACCGTTATAATAAGTACATAACTATTCATATTATCTTTACACCATTATCCAAACGAAGAAATGGTCATGCAAATCTTCTGTTAGATATGGTATTTGATTTTGCATTATTACAACATGTAAGTCGTTTTAGAATGGCCTCAGTATCAAAATCATTAGACTTTTATTTATCTATGGGATTTGTATATTGGGGAGTTAATAGTGTTGGAGATTATTATTGTGATTTACCAATACCTCATGATGGATTGAATGGTATAAAAAAAATGATTCAATCTAAAACAATACCTGAATTAATTGGTAAGCAATTTGATGTCATTTATAAAAAAATCGAGAATAACAATATTAGACTTACTGTGGAACAAAAATTAATTTATAATGCAGATTTAGTGAAATTAAATACGTCTTATCTACTAGATGAGTTACTATCTATTGAAAAGAATGTAATATCAATTTAGAACAGTAATTGCACCATATTTAGGAAAAATCGTGTAAAGGATAAAATATGATATCAAGACTTTTTTCTTACTGCTTCTTTAAAATTATTGATAAAATAAATATAGAACAAAGTAAAGACTATACATCTACATATTTTATAAAGAGTTAGCTATGACAATTGATGTTTACTTAGAAGATATAGATGAGACTTTTTTGGAAGATATAGATGAAATTATAGAAGATACTATGGTTGATATATTTATAGTGCATGCTAAAAATAGTAATGCCTTAGAAAGGATACAAAAAAGTGCCAGTGAATTTAACACTCTTTTTTATGCAACTACTGTTGAATTAAAGTGGCATGCAGATGAAAATTGTGTAGGTTACATTATAGAGAGTATAAATTCACTATCTTTACTTGAAGATTCAGATAAAGCTATTTTTATAGATGAACAATATCTTAGTGAAGAGATGATTAATGCTTTAAATAGTGGTTCGTATAGGGGAATTATTGTTAATGCTACAAGTACTCATGATGAGTTAGAAAATTTCTATGTATCAATTGGGGCTAGAAACATTTCTAAATTTGAGACTAAAACTTTAGAGAATATTTCAATGGATAAAATTGTTTTACAAAGTGGGTATCCTGAATTTAATTTTAATTCTATTTTTGAAACAGTAAAAGTTATTTCGAACTCTTTGTTTAGACCAGAACAGAGTATCATAGCAAGAGCTACAAAAAGTTCTTTAGCACTGTTTGATTTTTAATGTGAAAGAGAAATTGTTCTGTAAAGAGTGTGAAAAAATTTATGAAATTAGCCAAGATAAGATTTGTTTTATGATAGAGAATAGTAACAATAAACTATTTAAAAATAGTGATCTATATACATTTGTGGGCAACTGTTTTTTTAAAGAGCTAAATATTCTAAAACGCAAGAGGAGTGAACAGAATGAGTGAAGATATATTAAAATGGTTGGAGTTAAATAGCTATATAAAAGATGATTTAAACAAGCAAGGAAGCTATGGTAACACTGCTTTGATGAAGGCTTCAAGAGAGGGTAATGAAACTATTGTTAAAGAGTTATTAGATTTTGGTGCTGACATTCATATAAAAAATGTAGATGGAAATACTGCTCTTTGGCTTTCATGTTTTAGTGAAAATGCCAATATTGTTAAGATGCTTATAAATAAGGGTATTGAAGTTGACACAAAAAATGTTAATGGTGTAACAGCACTAATGTATGTAGCATCTAGCGGTAAAGAAGAGATGGTTAAAATGCTTGTTGATGCTGGTGCAGATATAAAAATAAAAAATCCCGATGACTTCAGCGCGTTAGATTTAGCAGTAACTCCAAAAATTCTAAAGATTCTACGTAATGCGGTATAACTTTTAACTGCATCTGTATTCCCTTCTGTGTGTTCAATTTTATCAAATTGACACAGAATTATTTATACTCCTTTCAATTGTTCAAGGTATTTAATTTTTCTTTTGTAAATGAGCAATTGCCTCTTCTATCTGTTCAAGAGCTAGCTTTTTGCCATTTTCCTCTTCATTAGCGCTCCACCAATATTCGATAATCTCATTCTCAATAGTTCCTAATAGATTAACAGGTAGATTTGCAAAAACTTCGTATGAACTTACTTCTTCTTTTAGTACACCACTATTTTTTGCAAGCTCATCAATTAACTCTCTAATAGATTTTTCAATATCTGTTGGTTCTGGTAGTGGTACACCTTCTTGAGGTTGTTTTATCTCTCTGGCATAATCTATCCATGTTTTTATCTCTGCTTCTAAATAGTCATACCCATAAACTTGGTAACATAAAATTCTATTGGGTGAATAAATAAGTTCATCACTCTCTTCTAAAGTATCAGAAATTTTTACATCACTATCACTTAAATAGACCTCAATACGTTGATTCTCACGTAGTGTTGATGCTGTTTCAAATGCATTTCTTGCCTCTTTTAGAAGGTTGCTTTTTACTGTTTCATAATTCATAATATATTCCTTTAATTCATATATGGTATATCTAACACTGCATCTCTATCTTCCGCATCATATTCAAATGTATCATAACGTATAATATTTATTATAGGCTTTTTTAATGCAATCCTCTGAAGAGGATGCACGTTCAAATCTTCAATAGCTTGCACTACTGTATCACTATAGTGATTTACTACTACTGGATGCCAGTTAATATATTCAATTTGCATTAGTAATATAAATTCACCTATCTCCTTTAAGTCTAGTCCATCTAGTTTAGGCAGTTTTCTAATGACATTTCTTACAAACTGCCTAGAAAAGTATGGTTCACCCATGGAAAGAAGCTTTGATGCTGAGTTTATATCTGCATCATTTTCACTGTAACTGTATGCATAACGGAAATGTTCACATACCCACTGAATATATCTTGGATAATGTTCAAGAACATTTACTAGATCAGATAAGTCTTGGTCAATTAAAACTTGAAAAAGACTAATTGTATTTTTACTAAGCATTCTCCAGTGAGACTCATCTATTTGAAAATTATCTTTTTCTAAAATGGGATGATACTGCTCTATTTTGCTTATGTCTTCAATTAAGCGTGCCTTTTTTGAGTATATCATTTACTGTTATGATAATCCCATAAACGTTTATATGAGCTGTCTAGTTCAGAAAGTGTTGCATCCACAAAAAAAAGAGTCTCCAATTTTGGAAAATGTTTTTTTGGATTTTCGTTATACCAACTCGCCATTTCATTCTTAATTGCATTACGCTGAAGTACTGATTCTTCAATCATAGATTTTACCTGCTTCATTTCTGAAGTAATAATTTCACTTCCATACGTTTTAGAGTACACCTTAAATTCCTTATTTCGTTTTTTTTTGATAATGCATATTTAATTCTAGTTTTAAATTAACTCTATTAGATCTTTATAAAGTGTAAATGCAATAGTAATTCTAATAGTTAATAAAAGCTTTTTTAAACTAGAACATCAAATGCATACTTAGTTTAATATAGAGAGAAGAAAAAAGTATTTAAGAAGGAGAAAATATGATACCACAATTTGATAGAGCAGTTTTGGCATATGAATCAAAACAGTACAATGAAGCATATAGCTTGTTTAATGAAATTGCAGATGAAAACCCAAATGCAATGGTTAATTTAGCAATGATGCACATGAAAGGTGCTGGTTGTAAGCAAGATAATGAAGTTGCTTTTACTCTGTTTGAAAAAGCTGCACAAAGTGACAATAATTATGCATTAAACAGCCTTGGAATTTTTTATGAAAAGGGAATGATAGGAAATGCTAATGCAGATAAGGCAATAGAGTACTATAAAAGAGCTGCAGATGTTGGAAACGTTAATGCTCAATTAAAAGCAGGGATGTTATATAGGCAAAAAGGAAATATTGCTGAAGCTATGCGTTATCTTGTCACGGCAGCTCACAATAACAATGAACAGGCACAAGAGCTTATTACGTTTGCAAGTAATGCAGAACTTGCTACAAGTCGTAATAATGAATTTAGAATATTGACACCAGAACAACAACGCTTATTAGTTGAAAATTTGATAGAGACAAAAATTAGACCGACACTAGCATCTGATAATGGTGGAATTGAACTAATAAATTATATAGCTGGTGAAAAACCACAAATTTGGCTTAACTATCTTGGTGCATGTTCTGGCTGTCATTTAGGTTCAACATCAACAGCTGACATGTTATTGAACCACTTTGAAACAATGATTGACAAAAATGTCGTACTTTATTTGATGTAAGGCAGTATTATGAATCAAATAAAAGCAACAGTAAAAGAGATTAAAGATTTAGGTGTTGTCTCATACATTTATGTTCAGTGTGAAAACACAACAATAAAACTTATAAAACAAAAAGTTCCACAGTGGTTAGAAGTTGGTGACAATATCCATTGTAAATTTCAAGAAGCATCTGTATGTGTAGCTAAAGATTGTGCGAAAAAAGTTTCTGTAGAAAATTGTATTCCTGCGACACTAATTAATGTACGTAAAAATGAACCTCTTTGCGAGTTAACATTTGATAGTGATATTGGAAAAGTTGTCTCTTTGATAACAATAGATGCTTATGAAGCACTTGAATTGGAAAGCGATAATAGTGTAACTATGTTAATGCGTGGAATTGATATTAATATTGATCCAATACTACAAAACCTTGATTTGAAAACATATAGTGAATAATCAAGAATAAAAAATGCAGATTGAATAAAAACAATAGATTTCTTGTTTAAGAGGTCTTACAATAAAAGGAAAAAATATGTCAGTTATGATTACAGATGAGTGTATTAATTGTGATGCTTGTGCACCAGAATGTCCAGTAGCAGCAATCTTAGGAGATGATAGTGATAAAAACCCATATGAGGAAGAACGCTTTTATGTAAAACCTGAAACTTGCGTTGAGTGTGTAGGTCATGCAGACACTCCTCGTTGTGCTGAAGCATGTCCGACTGAGGGTTCAATTGTATGGGATATGCCTTTTACTGTTGATTTTAATGACTATTATAAAAGTGCAAATGAAGCTGGTACATATAAAATACGTGAACACAAGAAAAAAGGTCTAATGCTTCCTACAGTAAAAGTACAACCATTTATGGAAGAGATAGCAATGAGTGTAAGAGAAAGTCATGCTAATGTAGCGGATTCGTTTTAATATTATGAAAATTGCTTTTGCGTCATCTGATGGAAAAGTTATTGATCAACATTTTGGTTGGTCGAAAACTTTCTACCTTTTTGAAATAGATAAAGAGAGTTTTAATTTACTTAAAGAGATTGATAGCTCACAAGAGATTGAAAATGAGCAAGAGAAGTTAAATTATAAAATTGAAACTATTAAAGATGCTGACATTATGTATTGCACACAAATTGGACCTACTGCTTCAAAAATGGTTCAATCAGCTGGAATACATCCTGTAAGAGTTGAAAATGGTGAACAAATTTCTGATGCAGTAAAACAAATACATAATATGCTTGAAGAGAATAGTCCTATGTGGTTATTAAGAATTTTTCATAAAGCAAAAGTAAGTGCTAACTAATGGCTGTTTTAATAACCGATAGTTGCATCAATTGTGATAGTTGCATTGATGAGTGTCCTGCTACTGCAATTGTTAGTGCTGATGATGCACCGATAGAAAACTTAGAGTTTGTGTATGTAAAACCAGAAAAGTGTATTGAGTGTGTTGACGCTGCTGTACCAAAATGTGCAGATGTTTGTCCAACTGATGGATGCATTGTTTGGGATATGCCATACACCAAAGAGTACAATGATTATTTCATTAAAAGTAATGATTATTCGATTAGAGTACATAAGAAAAAAGGTTTACTCTCACCTAGTGTGGCACCTAGGCCATTTAGAGAAAATATATCACTTGATGATAGAAAACAACATATTAGTGTTGGACAGACACTAAAATTATATAACTAAAGGGAAAAAAATGTCTGTAATTATTGATGATACATGTATCACATGTGATGCATGTTTACAAAATTGTCCTGTAAATGCAATCGTAGATGATATGCATAATCCAATGGGAGAGAGTCGTTATTATATTCAACCAGAAAAATGTATTGAGTGTGTTGGTGTTCATGATGACCCGCAATGTGCTGCAATTTGTCCTAGCATCGGCTGTATAACTTGGGATATGCCATTTACAAAAGAGTTTGATGAACACTTTTTAAATACAGATGTGTACAAGCTTGGTGAAAAAAATGGTTCTATCAAATCGCCAGTATTTAGAGAGAAAAAATATAGAGAAGATATTCCTATTACTATGCGTTCAGTAGGTGAATTTGTGCAAAAAGAGCCAGAAGATATTGAAGTTGGCTAAAAAATGTATGATTTGAAAAAAATAGATTCTTTAGCTACTAGTATGAGTGATTTTGAAAGAGATTGCTCTATTACAGTAGCTATGAAAATTGTATATAACACCTGCAAAATGAATAAATATGAAAAAAATATTTTTTTGATGCTATACAATTCTTTAGAAAGAAATAGAACAAATTTTTTTGAATCTTCTATTTTTGATATTATTAAAAATACTCACTCAAATCAATCTAAACAAAATATTGAGCAGATAAAAAAATTTCGTGAAAATGCAATGGCTTATATTACACAACCAAAAATGAAAGCTTTTAAAGCAAAGATACGAGAAAAGCTTTCATATTGATTAGGTGCTAAACAGCACCAAAAAGTATCTTAGAATTGCCACTTTGTGATGATTTTATATCATCATATGACTTATCACTAATTCTAAGTTTTGTATTTTTAATTGAATCATAAACAGTGTCAATTTTATCTTCTGCACTTAATTTTTTAAGGTCACCTTTTGATAAATCTGCATGATCTAACAACTCATTCCATACAGAACTTTCATCTAGGGATAATGCGTAAAATGTAAAACCATCGTATTCAAATTTTCCATCACTATCTAAGTCAGTTACAAAAAGGATATATAATCCTGTAGGAGATAGCATAGTTTTATATGCATCTACAAATGGTTCAAAAAAGTCAAGTGTCTCAAGCTCGCAAGCGATAAAATCTATTTTTTCACTTTCTGTAACTAAAATTACTTGTTTAGCTGTTGCTTTTGGCGGTAGTTGTTTATCAGCAGACATTATTTTACCTGGTTCTATTACTAAGCTACCTCTGTATCCATATAGGTATTTGTTAGTTTTTGCATTAAATGACGCTTGCCACTGGAGATTATTGTCATATATGAAGTCTTGTATTTTTGACATAAGTTATATCCTTCTATTTTTTACTAATTAATGCAACTATTGTTCTATAGGAATCTATCATCTGAAGTAGCATTAATAACATCTTCTTCACTTTTTTGCATCCAACCAGTTTTTATTTTTACATTTTCAACATAATCAAATTGAGGAATATATGGTTTTATATCTAGTAGTGGTGTAGCATTAAGGATGTCTATCCCTTTTACTGTAATTATATTTTTATCAATTGAAATGATTTCTGTAATTGAGATACCAATTTTTGTTGGTCTAAGTGGTGAGCGTGTTGAGAATACACCTCTTTTCTTTGTATCCATAAAGGGTGTAACATTTAACTCTGTTTTATATGCTGCATGAAATTCATAAATTAGATATATATGGCTAAACCCATCTAAATCTTCTAATCCATCAATGTACTCTTGGTTTATAATTACTTTACCAACTGTACCTTGAGCCCCTTTGGGTTGAATTGGCATTTTTTCTAATTTTTCAAATGGTGTGAAAATAGCACCTATTGGTTTCATTATTATTCTCCACCAAAGATGCCAAATGGTTCATCATCTTTTATAGATAGAGGATCAATTGATATAGAGTCTAATTTATACTCATCTCTTTGATCTGGTGATAGTCGAAGCTCTAGTTTAGAAAGAGCCTCTTTTTCATCTTTAGCATTAATTTTATAGCTACGCTTATTTTTTGTAGCTATTCTAATCTCTATAATATAGCGCATTAACCCGCTTCTTGATTCGTATATCCATAAGTTGAAGAGATTGAACGAAGACGCTCAGCTGCTTTTGTAAACTTTTCTATTGTGTAATCTATCTCTTCTTCAGTTGTGTACCTTGAGAGACTTAGACGCATTGCAGTGTGTGCAAGTTCAGGATCCTCTCCTATTGCACTCATTATTGGATTTGCTTCAAGAGATTCAGATGCACAAGCACTTCCTGTAGATGCTGCAATTCCTACTTTGTTTAAATCCCATAGCATCGCTTCACCCTCAATTCCACGTAGTGAAATTAATACTGTATTTGGAGTTCTATTCTCTCTAGGTCCTACAACAATTGTGTCAGATATTTTTGAGAGTTCATCTTCTAATCTATCACGTAAACGTTTAATATCAGTATTCATTTTATCAACATGTCCAGCAGCTTGTTTTAGAGCAAGCCCCATACCTACAATATAGGCAACATTTAAAGTACCAGCACGTTTACCACCCATCTGCTCTCCACCATGTAAAAGATTAGGCAGTGATTTTCCTTTTTTAACATATAAGCCACCAATTCCTTTTGGTCCATGGAATTTATGTGCAGAAAATGTTAAATAATCAACATTAACTTTTGTTAAATCTACAGCAATTTTACCAATAGCTTGTACAGCATCTGTATGAAATAGTATTCCTTTCTCTTTTGCAAAAGAGCTTATTTCATCTATTGGAAAAATCATTCCAGTTTCGTTATTTGCCCACATCATAGATATTAATATTGTCTTATCAGTAACCGCATCTTTTATATCTTGAGGGTTTATACCACCATTATCATCAACATCTACATAAGTTACTTCAACACCATATTCAGCTAAAAACTTCAAAGTATCTAACATTGATGGATGTTCTACAGATGTTGTAACAATATGATTTTTTTCTGGATTTTTTAAAATATATTTAAAATATATCCCTTTTAGCACGCTGTTATTGCTCTCAGTTGCACATGAAGTAATTAATATATCATCCTCATCAGGAACATTTAGTGCATCATACATCGCACCCATAGCTTCATTAAGTGCTGGACGAACATCCATACCAAATTGATGAAGTGAGTTAGGATTTCCATATAAATCCTCAAAAAACGGTTGCATCTTTACTTTTACTAAGGGATCTATTTTCGTTGTTGCATTGTTGTCTAGATATACTTTCATTACTCATTTTCCTTTTTTTTGTATGTATATATTGGTTTGTTTGAATGATCTTTTACTACACTTTCTGTTATTGTACAGCTCTCTAAGTTCTCTTCAGATGGACAAGAAAATTGAAGTGGCAACATAACATCTTCAATAATTCCTCTTAGCCCACGAGCACCTACACCTTTTTCTATTGCTTGTTGGGCAATTGCTAAAAGTGCATTGTCTTCGAATGTAAGAGAAATTCCATCCATATCAAATAGAGCTTGAAATTGTTTAATAAGTGCATTGTCAGGTTCACGTAAAATTTGTACCATTTGATCTTTTGTAAGCTCTTTTAGTTGTGCAATTACTGGAATACGTCCAATAAACTCAGGGATAATTCCATAATGTACTAATGCTTTTTGATCAATTTTATGCTCTTTTTGCTCTGCTTTTACAACAGAACCAAATCCAACTTTATTACTTTTTTTTGTATGGGTATCTGGAACTAATCCAACAAATGCCCCACCACATACAAAAAGTACATGTTTAGTATCAAAAAGTACTGTCTCTGTTGTTGAGTTCTTACGGCTACCCTTTACAGGTACATAAACTTCAGCTCCTTCTAAAATTTTTAGTAAACCTTGTTGAACACCCTCCCCAGAAACATCTCGTCCCATAGTAGAAGATTCACTTTTACGTGCAACTTTGTCTATCTCATCAATATAAACGATACCTCTTTGTGCCAGTTCAATATCGTAATTTGCAGCCGCTAATAAGCGAGATAATATACTTTCAACATCTTCACCAACGTAACCAGCTTCTGTTAAAGCTGTAGCATCTGCAACAGCGAAAGGAACATTCATCGTTTTTGAAAGAGATTTTGCAAGTAATGTTTTACCACTACCAGTTGGTCCTAAAAGTAAGATATTACTTTTTTCAAGCTCTACATCATTGTAAACTGGATTTTCAATGCGCTTATAATGGTTATAAAGTGCAACGGCTAGAACTTTTTTAGCATCCTCTTGTCCGATTATATGCTTATCTAAAAACTCAACTATTTTCGCAGGCTTAGGTAGTTCATCATGCATTTGAGCACGTTGTTCGTAACGAACCTCTTTTTGTAAGATACTAGAACATGTTGTGACACACTCATTACATATATTAGTTGTTTCAGATGAAAACATCTTTTTTACTTCAGACTGTTTACGTCCACAAAATGAACACTGTTTTTCTTGACTCATGATTCATCCTTTTTACTAAATGATTCTAAAACGACATCAGCCAAACCAAATTTTATTGCATCATTTGCTTCAAAATAGTTATCTCTATCACTCTCTTTTTCAATAGTTTTAACATGTTTACCAGTAGCTTTTGAAAGAATCCTATAAAGTCTTTTTTTAAGCTTTATAATGTGATTGGCTTGAATTTCAATATCACTTGCTTGCCCTTGTGTTCCACCAAGTGGTTGGTGAATCATAACTTCGGCATTTGGCAAAATGTATCTATAGCCATGTTCTCCACACGTAAATAGTATTGCAGCCATTGATGCTACCATTCCCATTGCATATGTATGAACAGGTGCATTAATTAGATTCATGGTGTCTAAAATAGCAAGTCCAGCCATAACTGAACCTCCAGGTGAACTTATATACATATGTATTGGTTCATCTGAATCTTCTGCTTCTAAATATAATAACTGCGAAACAATAATTCCCATCATATGGTCATCAACTGGTTCAGTTATCATAATAACTCGATCATTTAATAGTTTTGAAAATAGGTCAAAATAACGTTCTCCCCTTGGTGAACGATCTTTTACTGTTGGAATCATAGGCATTTTTTAAATCCTTTAAATAAAAGCTTGTGTGAAATCTTCAAGTGACATCTCAATGACTTCTAGCTTATGTTTTTTTACAAATTTTTTCTCTTTTTTTGTCAATTCCTTATCTGTAACAATATAGCCACCCTCTAAATCAAGTGTTAACTCATTTGCTACCATTCTGTCTGTGTCGCGGTCAAAAAATGTTCCTAAAAAAAGATATTTTTTTGTTTTTCTATAACTTTTTAAAGTTGGAGGCACTGCAAATCCTCCCATTGCTTCTGTTAGCCAGTCAACATAATCAGCATCAGAGATTATAAATGTAGGTTCAGGTAGTGGAGACCCCATCGGTTTAAAAAGAATTTTTTTTGCATCATCTAAAGCATCCTCTTCAACTTGAAAATATTTTTTATTCTCTACGTCATATTCATACAGCTCAAACCTATCTTTATCTGCCATTATTCTTGATTTTCCAATTACTAGACAGTGTGGCTCAAACGATAGCATCTCTTGAAGTTTTGTATCACGGTTAGTATCAACAATATACCTAGGACTCATATCTAAGATAGCTTTATGAAGTGCCGTTGGAGCAAAATCTTTTGTATAAATATGGTTCATCAATTGTGTCATATACTCAACACCACGTCTCTGTTCTAAGTGCATAGCAGCGCGTGAGTATTCAAACATTAATCTAGGACTCATAGTCCTACCATTATTCATAGTTAAAATCAGAGAATCAGAATCATAAGGAACCTGTTCACCATCTTTTGTTTTTGACTCTTTAAAAATTCCAAGTCCAAAATAGGGGACAGTTGTTTGATTACGTATCTCTTTTTTTATATCTTCTATTAAATTGTCCATTAATGACATCCTTTTCCTGTGTAGCAAGTTTGTGCTGCTAATATTTTTCTTGCTAATGTATCTGTGTTAAATTTGTCTTCAAGGTTGTTTTTAAATTCATCATAAAAAATAGCTCCATCTTTTGAAATTAATATAATTGCTTTAGTAAGTTCATCCTCATATGGTGTGCCACTTAATTTTGTTCCATAATAGTCTGAAAACTCATCTTCAGAATCAACTAAAAATTTAATATTTTCTAATTTAGGGTCATTATGTTTATTGTTTGCTACTACTAAATATGCAGTTACTTCGTATTCGCCACCTTTAGGTAAATCAGCATCAATTTTTTTCAATTCATCTTTTAAATTATCATCAATATAACTAGCTGAGATAATTAGCTGTGTTTTACCATTGTGTCCACCAATTTCTATAATGTTTTCATCTATATCTTTTAATGTGACTTTTTCAGATGCATAACCAATATCAAGTGGCATATCTTTAAGATACATTGTAGATGTCTTGTATTCTATTTGCAAAACTAGCTCCTATTAAAAAATTTTTTATTGCTAAATCAGTTCTGTTTATAATGCTTGGGATTTTAAATACTTTAATGCCACCTTTATTTAATACTCTTGATGTATTGATGCAATAGTGATCTGCTAGTAGATAGTTACAATCAGCAATTACCTCCAATAAAGAGTAATGTTCACAAATATGACGTATATTATCTTGAGTTTTTTTATTACAAGTGCAATTAATTATATTCTCTTTAAATTTCTTGTAAGAGCTTGAACCCCAAGGACTTTCTACTATATTATTAAGTGTAAAATGAACATCAAACCTATCTATATCAATATTATAAATAGCAAATTTGGGAGCTGTAAATGGATTATTGTGGTAAACAGTCTGTTTTTCATCTAATGGAATTGCTACTTTCAACCTCTACCTTTCAACTATCTATTTTGTACAGTTACTGCATATTGTGTTCTAGTAAATTAGTAGAGATAAAAAACTAATTTATGACAAGTAAATACAATATTAAGACAAAAATGTCGTACTTTTGTTTTTAGAGTATAAATTAATTCTAGAACATCTTATGCAAGTACTCCTTTATAGAATGATTATAGCTACATGATGCAAGATCATTGTGAAACTAAGGAGCTAAAATGAGTTGTAGTACAAGTAACCCTGCTGAAGCAAATATGCCACAGGATATTCAAGATAAAATTCATAACCACCCATGTTATTCAGAAGGTGCGCATCATCATTATGCGCGTATTCATGTTGCAGTTGCACCTGCTTGTAACATACAATGTAATTACTGTAATAGAAAGTATGACTGTTCAAATGAGAGTCGTCCAGGAGTTACAAGTGAGCGTTTAACACCAGAAGAATCTGCTAAAAAAGTTATGTATGTAGGTGGAGAGGTTCAACGTTTAAGTGTTTTAGGAATTGCGGGGCCTGGTGATGCTTTGGCAAATCCAGATAAAACGTTTAAAACATTTGAGTTAGTAAGAGATAAAGCACCAGACTTAAAGTTATGTCTTTCTACAAATGGATTAGAGCTACCTGAGTATGTAGATGAAATGGTTAAATATGATATTGACCATGTTACTGTAACTATTAATAGTGTAGATACAACTGGTGAAATTGGTTCTAAAATTTATCCATGGATTTTTTATAACAATAAAAGATATTACGGAAAAGAAGCATCTAAAATACTTCTAGAGCGCCAACTCGAAGGTATGAAGAAGTGTGTTGAGAATGGAATTCTTATTAAAGCAAATTCAGTTTTAATCCCAGGGATAAATGACAAACACCTTGCTGAAGTATCTAAAAAACTTAAAGAGATAGGTGTATTTTTACACAATATTATGCCAATTATCTCTGAACCTGAACATGGTACTAAGTTTGGTTTAGATGGCGTTCAAAGTGCTACTGATCAGCAACAGATGGAAGTTCAAGAGGCATGTGGCATGGATATGAAACTTATGCAGCATTGTCGTCAGTGTCGTGCGGATGCTGTTGGGTTAATTGGTGAAGATAGAGGCGCTGAATTTACAAAAGATACATTTGCAAATATGACATTTGAAGCACTAGAAGATCATTATGATATTGAAGCAAGACAAGATAGTCAAGCAAAAATTGAAGAGTTTAGAGGTTTCTTAGATAAAGCAAATGAGCGAGTACTTAAAGAAAAAGAGAATTTAAGTAGTGATGGTCAAACAATTTTAGTAGCTGTAACAACTGCTGGTGAGGGAATGATTAATCAACACTTTGGTTCTGTAAAAGAGTTTTTAATTTATGAAGCTGGTGATAAAGGTATTAGGTTTATTCACCATAGAAAAGTAGATTATGAGTATTGTGCAGGTCCAGATGGTGAGAACCCGATTGCGCCAATTATAGACAAATTAAAAGATTGTAAACTTATTCTTACTGCAAAAATAGGTGGCTGTCCTCAAAATGATTTAGCTACTGCTGGACTGATTGCTGATCAAGATTATGCGTTTGAACCGATTGAAGCATCAGTTTTAAAAGCGACAAGAAAGTATTTTAATTTGCCAGAAGAGTTAGAAGTAAATTAGATTTTCTTAAAAATTCAGATGAAAGGAGGAGGCAATGGCATTAATTAATGACACTACATTACGTGATGGCGAACAGGCACCATATGTTGCATTTAACACTTTTGAAAAAATTAAAATTGCAAAAGGGTTAGTAGAATGTGGTGTAGATGAGCTTGAGATAGGTATACCTGCTATGGGCAAGCGTGAACAAGAAGATATTAAAGAACTACTCTCTTTAGGTCTTGACACTCAAATGATGACATGGAACAGAGCCAAAATGAGTGACCTTGAAGCGTCACTTAATTGTGGTGTTAAAGCCGTTGATCTATCCATTCCTATATCTGATATTTTGATAGATGTAAAATTTGGTGGAAATAAAACAGCAATGTTAAAAGATTTAGAAGAGGTTATAGGTGTTGCTAAAGATGAGGGGCTCTATGTCTGTATTGGGGCAGAAGATAGCTCACGGGGTTCTTTAGAATTTATCAAAGAGGTTATGACGTTAGGCAAAGACCTTGGAGCTGATAGATTTAGATATTGCGATACAGTTGGTATTTTAACTCCATCAAAAACATATGAAAATATAAAAGAGTTACAATCATACAATCTACTACCAATTGAAATGCATACACATAACGATTATGGATTAGCTAATGCAAATGCATTAAGTGGTATTGATGCTGGTGCAACTAGTGTTAATACAACGGTAATTGGTCTTGGTGAGCGTGCTGGAAATGCATCTTTTGAGCAAATTTCTATGGCTTTAAAACATTTATATGGTCAAAAGCGTGATATAGACGCAGTGGAAATACAAAGCCTTGTTAATTTAGTAGCTGATGCAGCTGGGGTTAACCTATCTCTTAGCGCTCCAATAGTTGGTAAACATATATTTTCACATGAAAGTGGTGTTCATGCAGATGGAATGATGAAGGACTCTAGCGCTTACGAGCCATTTGATGCAAAAGAGGTTGGTTCAACTAGAGAGTACCCAATAGGAAAACATTCTGGTACAGGGACAATAATGTATCATCTAAAACAGTTAGGTATTAATGCAGAAAAACATGCCTTACAAAATATTTTGCCAAGCATTCGTGAGATTGTAACTTCACGTAAAAGAGTACTAAATGATTTTGAACTTGTAACTTTATACAAGGAGAATTTATGTTTATAGGTTGGTTGAAATTTGTAGATGTAAGTCAAGTTGTAAATATAGCAGAAGATGTTGGTTGGTTAGCTGATGGTTACCATATAAAATTGATGATAATGCACTCACCTCATTTATGTTATGGGGCATATATTGATGGTGAACTTGTTGGTGCAATTATGGCAATCGAATTTGAACGCTCTGCAATGATTAAATATTTTATGGTTAAAAAGGCTTATCAAAAACAGGGTATTGGTAAACGTCTATTTGAGACACTTTTTGGTGTACTAGATAATGAATACAAGAATATTTACCTTCACGCAAATCCAAATTTAGTTCCATTTTTTCAAAAGTATGGTTTTGAAGAGAAAATGAGAGTAGGTCGTTTTGTAAATGTTGGTAAAGTGCCACCATTTAATTTTACAAATGCTCATGCTAAAGAACTTGATGGTGATAATTTTGAATCTGTTATCTCTCATATTGATAAAGAGACATTTAATGAGAATAGAATGGAATTCTTGTTAGATGAAATGGAAAGAAACAGCTCACTAAAATTTACGCTACCAAATGGTTTTCAGCACTCTAGTGTTGTTAATGCACGTCATGTATATTTGGGACCTTGGCAAGTTCGTAATGGTCATGAAGAAGAGGCAGAAAAAATGATGAGGGGGGTACTATATTTTAGAGGTCTTAAAAAAGTAGTTGCAGATATTCCTCTTGGAGTTGAGCATATAGTTGATTTATACAAACGTTACCATTTTCAAAGTAAACAACAGTTTGTTCATATGTCACGTGGTAAAGAACACAATATTCTATTTGAAAATATATACGCATTTTCATTATAACTTAAGGAGAAAAAATGTCAGAAGAGATAAAAACGTTAAAAAAAGAGTTTGCAAAAAGAAAGAGAATTGCAGTTGAGATTGCTTCAGAGATTCATGATATTGTAGAAGATACTTTATGGGTTGATTATATTAAGATGCCAGAACTTAGTCAAAAGCTAATTGTTGCAGTTGAAGAGGCAAATACTTTTAAAAAGGAAAAAGGTTTATAACTAGACCTTTTGTAATTTAGGATATCTATTATGGCACAGAAGCAAGAGATTCTTGATATGGAAATTTGTGAGTGTGGTGAGAAAAGTGTAGCACAAGCAATTGACATATTCCAAAATACTGCTTTGCCATTTAAAAAAGCTAAAAAGCTCGTTACTGAGTGTAGCAAGAGTTGTTGTAGATCTCCATTACTAAAATTGTATGACATGAACCAATTTGGACATTTTGATTATGATGAAATAGGATATTTAATTAACCAACGTTTAGAACGTTTAAAACGATTGAGCGAGGAGAGTTGATTATGAAAAAAATAAAAATTCAAACTCTAATAAATTGGTTAAAACAGTATGGTTTATTTGATGATGAAATTGATTCAATTGATACAATTACAAGATTAGATTTAAGCAATAAACAGATTAAAGAGCTACCTGATAGTTTTGGACTATTAAGAAATTTAGTTGTACTAAATTTAGCTAATAATAAATTAAACACTCTTCCTGAGAGTATGAAAGATTTAACATCTTTAAGTAATTTAGATCTTAGAAGAAATAGATTTGAAGTTTTACCAGATGTTATAAAATTTATGCCTCTTAGAGCATTAAATGCCAGTGGAAATAGATTAACAGATACGTTAGTTCTACAAGAATGTAATGATTTAAGGGTTTTAGATTTGAGTGCAAATGTATTAACCTGTATGAATGAGTGTTTACCAGTTGATAATGAGTTAAGAACACTGAATCTCTCATATAATCTACTCAAAGATGTTACAAATATTTTTCCCAGATTAATAAATTTAGAGAGAATGAATTTAAATGGCAATCTTTTAGAAAATATACCAAATGAAATTAAATCAATGCAATTTTTAGAAGAGATTGAAATTTCAGACAATAAAATTGAAAAAATTGATGATGCTTTTTATGGTCTTGATTTAGAGAGTGTAGATTTTAGCTCTAACATGATAAGTGAACTTCATTTAAAACATTTAGATAGTTTAGAGAAGCTAATACTTGATTCAAATCCTCTTTCTAAACTAGAGTTTGAGAAGACATTCGCTCCATTTTTAAAAGAGTTATCATGTGATAGCTGTATGTTAGAGCACTTTGTCTTACCACCATCAAAATATTTAAATGTATTGTGTTACTCATCAAATAATATTAAAACTATTTCAGAGGATATAGGCCAATATGTAGAACTCTCTGAATTAGATATAGATAGAAACAGTATATCTACACTGCCAGATTCATTAGCAAATCTATTGGCATTAAAAACATTGTATATTGATTCAAACCCTTTAAGTGAACAAGCAAAAAAAATAATCTCTATTCTAAACCCAGAGATATGCGATATAAATATGAAAAGTGGTATTAGCATAGAAAAAGCTAGTGAGAGTGATTTGCCTGAGATGGCAAAACTGTTAGCTGTTTTATTTGAAATTGAGAGTGATTTTGAAATAGATTACAATAAACAGCTCTCTGGGATTACTACACTTTTTAATGAAAAAAGTAGTGACATTTTGGTTGCAAAACATGAAAACAGAGTTGTTGGCATGATAACAATGCAAAGATTAATTTCAAGTGCTGCAGGTGACTTTATAGGTCAAATAGAAGATCTTGTAGTTGAAAAAGATTATAGAAAAATGGGTGTTGGTAGTAGACTTATAAATCAAATGAGAAATATTGCACAAAACAATGAATACAAAAGAATTCAACTAGCAGCCGATGTAAATAATGACAATGCACTACATTTTTATAATAGACGAGGCTTTCGCAGAACACATTTAAGCGTTCATCACTTCTAATACAAACTTCAGTTTTAAACTACAAAAAACTATCTAAATTATATATCTACTTTATAAAAAGTACAAATTCTATACATTTTTTTATTCTTGCATAATCTATTCTTACAAATTTGTATACATTTACGACAAATATTGTTCAGAAAGTAATTTTGTAGCATTTTGTAGCCAAATAAATCGAGAACAAAGGTTGCACATAGTCCTATGAAGTACATAACGTATCTCAAAAAAAAGAAACGTTTATAACTAAGGAGAAAAAATGGCTGAACTTCGTCAAATTGCATTTTATGGAAAAGGTGGGATTGGTAAATCAACTACATCTCAAAATACGTTGGCTTCTATGGCACATTACTTTGATAAGAACATTATGATTGTTGGTTGTGATCCTAAAGCTGATTCAACTCGTCTTATCTTACATGAGAAAGCTCAATCTACAATTTTACAACTTGCTGCAGAAATGGGTACAGTTGAAGATTTAGAATTAGAAGATGCGATGAAGCCAGGTGCTGGTATTTTTACACCAGACTCACCAGGTGGTTGGATTAACTGTACAGAATCTGGTGGACCAGAGCCAGGAGTTGGTTGTGCAGGTCGTGGTGTTATTACAGCGATTAACTTTCTTGAAGAAGAGGGTGCTTATGAAGAAGAGGGATTAGATTTCGTTTCATATGACGTACTTGGTGACGTTGTTTGTGGTGGATTTGCTATGCCAATTCGTGAAGGTAAAGCACAAGAGATTTATATCGTAATGTCTGGTGAGATGATGGCAATGTATGCTGCTAATAATATCTCTAAAGGTATTTTAAAATATGCAAATACTGGTGGTGTTAGACTAGCTGGTCTTGTTTGTAACGCTCGTATGACAGACTTTGAGTATGACCTTGCAAAAGCTTTAGCTGAAGATTTAGGTACTCAAATGATTCACTTTGTTCCTCGTAACAATATTGTTCAACATGCTGAAATTCGTCGTATGACAGTTGTTGAGTATAGTCCATCATGTGATCAAGCGATTGAATATAAAGAGCTTGCTCGTAAAATTATTAGTAATGATATGAAAATTATTCCAACTCCATTAGAGATGGATGATCTTGAAGCACTTATTATGAAATTTGGTCTTGAAGAAGAGGCTGATGAAGAAAATATTGGTAAAGCAGCAGAAGCTTAATAAAATATTGATTTAAAAAATTGGTGTCTCTTCATATATTGGAGAGACTTTTACATTCTCATAATGAAAAGAAAATAATAGATAAAGAAGGAGAATTTTATGTTTATTTTAGGTTTCCACTTCCCAGCAGATATGGGTAATAATATTCCAGATGAAAAAGTTGTTGAAAAATTAGATGCAGCAGGTGTTGATGCTAGCGATATAAATGAAGTTAAGATGGTTATGGAGTCACACGGACAAATAGAAGAGCTTTCTTATACAAATAAAGATACTTTTATGTTTAAAGCACTTGCACATTATGTTAAGACTGCAGAATCTAAATATCTTATTTATACAAACCGTTACCAAATAGCTGAGCTATCTAAGAGATTAGATAGCGCTGATGATGAGACTATGGCTCTTTGTAAGAAATTTGATTCAATGGCTCATTTTACAATTGAAGCTGCATAAGCTGAATAATTGATATGTGCTAATCAAACGTAGCTAATTTCTACGTTTGATAATTTGAAAATATTACAAAGGAGACCAAAATGGGTCCAGAAAAATTGGAAGCAAAACAACAAGCTGCAATCGAAGAGGTATTAAAAGCATACCCAGAGAAAGCTGCAAAAAACCGTGCAAAACACTTGGGCGTTGGTGGCCCTGATGATGAAAGTCAAAAAACATGTGGGAATGTACGTTCAAATAAGAAAACAGTTCCAGGTGTTATGAGTCAGCGTGGTTGTGCTTATGCTGGTTCAAAAGGGGTTGTATGGGGACCTGTAAAAGATATGGTTCATATCTCACATGGTCCAATTGGATGTGGTCAATACTCACGTGCTGGTCGTCGTAATTACTATATTGGTACAACTGGTGTTGATACATTTGTTACAATGAACTTTTCTTCAGATTTCCAAGAAAAAGATATTGTTTTTGGTGGTGATAAAAAACTTGAAGTCTGTTTTAATGAAATTGATGAGCTTTTCCCTTTAAATAATGGGATTACAGTTCAATCAGAATGTCCAATTGGTCTAATTGGTGATGATATTAATGCAACATCAAAAATGTATGCTAAAAAAACTGGTAATACAATCGTTCCTGTAAACTGTGAAGGTTTCCGTGGGGTTTCACAATCACTTGGTCACCACATCGCAAATGATACAGTTCGTGATTATGTATTTGATGGCAATATAGATTCATTAGGTGATGCAATTGAGCAAACTGATTATGATGTAGCTATTATCGGTGATTATAATATCGGTGGTGATGCATGGTCAAGTCGTATTTTACTAGAAGAGATGGGTCTTCGTGTTGTAGCTCAATGGTCTGGTGATGCAACTCTTAAAGAGATGGCAGCAACACCAAAAGTTAAGTTGAACCTGCTTCACTGTTACCGTTCAATGAACTACATCTCTCGTCATATGGAAAAAGAGTATGGTATTCCTTGGGTTGAGTATAACTTCTTTGGACCAACTCAGACTATTAAGTCATTACGTAAGATTGCAGCATTTTTTGATGAAGATGTTCAAGCTAAATGTGAAGAGGTTATTAAAAAATATCAACCAATGATTGATGCTGTAACTGAAAAATACCGTCCACGTCTAGAGGGTAAGCAAGTAATGTTATTTGTTGGTGGACTACGTCCTCGTCACGTAATTGGTGCTTATGAAGATTTAGGTATGGAAGTAATCGGTACAGGTTATGAGTTCGCTCATGATGATGATTACAAACGTACTAAAGATGAAATTTTCCGTTCAACTGTAATATATGATGATGTAAACGAGTATGAACTTGAAGCTTTTGTTAAAAAACTTCAACCTGATTTAGTTGCATCTGGTATTAAAGAGAAGTATGTATTTCAAAAAATGGGATTACCATACAGACAGATGCACTCATGGGATTATAGTGGTCCATACCATGGTTATGATGGTTTTGCAATTTTTGCACAAGATATGGATCTTGCAATTAACTCTCCTGTATGGGGACATAGCAAAGCACCATGGGATAAAGAAGGAGAAGCGTAATGCAAGAAGTTGAAAATATTGTAAACGGTCAGAAATTATTCCAACGTCCTGAGTATCAGGACGTTCTTGCGAATAAAAAACAGTTCGAAGGTGGTATGGGTGCTATTAACCCTGAAAAAGTTGAAGAGATTGCTGAGTGGACTAAAACATGGGATTACCGTGAAAAAAATCTTGCTCGTGAAGCGATTACTGTAAACCCTGCTAAAGCTTGTCAGCCACTTGGTGCTGTTATGGTTGCATTAGGATTTGAAGATACTATGCCTTATGTTCATGGTTCTCATGGATGTGTTGCATATTTTCGTTCATATTTTACACGTCACTTTAAAGAGCCGACTCCATGTGTATCTGATTCAATGACTGAAGATGCGGCTGTTTTTGGTGGTCTTGTAAATATGAAAGATGGTCTTAAGAACTGTGCTGCAGTTTATAAACCTAAAATGATTGCAGTATCAACAACATGTATGGCTGAAGTTATTGGTGATGATCTTTATGCTTTTGCAACAGCTGCAAAAGAGGAAGATGGTGGTGAGTTTTTACCAGAAGATTATCCTATAACTTATGCGCATACACCATCTTTTACTGGTAGTCATATTACTGGTTATGATAATATGATGCATGGTATTATGTCTCAGTTAACTGATGGTAATAAAAAAGATGAAAAGAGTGATAAAATTAATATCATTCCAGGATTTGAAACTTATATAGGATCAATCCGTTCTGTTAAATCTATTGTTGAAGCTTTTGGTGCTAACTATATGATGTTAGGTGATCACGCTGATCAGTGGGATATGCCAGCTGGTGATTATAGTATGTTCTCTGGTGGTACAAAACTTGAAGATGCTAAAGATTGTATTAACTCTAAAGCTACAATATCGCTTCAAAAGTATTCAACAGTTAAGACTATGAAAATGGTTAACAAAAAGTGGAAACAAGAAAATGCATTTTGTAACCCAGTAGGTCTTAAAGGTACAGATGAATTTGTTATGAAATTATCTGAATTAACAGGAAATGATGTTCCTGAAAAGTTAAAAGTTGAACGTGGTCGCTTAGTTGATGCGATGCAAGATAGTTATCCATATATGCATGGAAAGAAATTTGCAATCTGGGGAGATCCAGATTTCCTTGTAGGAATGGTGTCATTTTTACTTGAAATGGGTGCTGAACCAACTCATGTACTTTGTCATAATGCTCCTCGTGGTTGGGAAGATGAGATGAGAGCTATGCTTGATACTTCTCCAGCAGCAGCTGATTGTCATGTATGGGCTGGAAAAGATCTATGGCATATGCGTTCATTACTATTTACAGAACCAGTTGATTTTATGATTGGTAACAGTTATGGTAAAGAGCTTATGCGTGATACAGATATTCCGTTAATCTATATTGGATTCCCAATATTTGACCGTCACCATTTACACCGATATAGTATCAGTGGTTATGATGGTGCCTTAAATCTATTAACTTGGATAACAAATAAAGTGCTAGATCAATTAGATGAAGAGACAAAAGGTATTGCAAGTACTGACTACTTCTTTGATTTAATTCGTTAATTTAACTCTCTCTTACTCCTTTAGAATGCCACCCTATATGGGTGGTTTTTTCCCTAGAATATAATATGCATAAACACTCAAAAAGGATATTAATGAGTGTTCAAGAACAGATAAAAGAGAAACTTCTCAAAGAGATAAATTCAGATATTGATAGAATGTATGACTTTATGCAACAACATTTTATATTAGATGAACAACATCATGATTTAATAATAAAGCAATTAAACAAGGTAAAAGATCAATTCTATTTGATTGCAACTAATAGTAAGTTGTCATAAATGGAGCATCATATAGTAATAGAAAAACTATGTTCATGTGCTAAAAAAAACTCTATAGAGCAGATACGTAGCTTTAGTACAAAAGTAGAAGCAGAAGAACACGCTTATGAATGGGCAGATAGTTTAAATAATAAATTTTGCGGAAAACATGGATTTGATGTTACAGAAGTTGATGATAATTTTGTCATTTCAGTTGAACAAGGTGGCTTTGAAGAGGCCTGTGAAATATAAAAAGGAGATAATTATGGAATATCATGTAGTAGTAGAAAAACTTTGCGGTTGTGCTAAAAGAAAAGGTATGCCTCAAATAAAAACATTTGATGATAAAGAAAATGCCTTAAGAATAGCTCGTGCATGGGCACAAGAATTAAATGAAACTTTTTGTGGAAAGCATGAGTTTGCTGCTGTAGAAGTTGATGATAATTATGTAATATCTGTTGGAGAGGGAAGTTATTAATTTAACAAAATATATGAATGGATACTTATGAAACATATATATTTTTATTTTCTAAAATACTATCGTAAGATTTCTAACTATATTAAGATAGAAAAAAATAGTGCAAAAGATGGTGATGAAGATTCTATTAGATACATAGCTCCATTTTTATAAAATTAAAATATTATCAATGCTCTTCCAAAAGGAACTTTTGTTTTTCTTGATAGTGCCCAAATGACTTCATAGCTTGGAGGGAATTTTGGGAACCATCCATCTCCATCAGTAAAATATAACAGCATTGTATTTACAGGAATATTAGAATCTATATAATCAAATACTGGACGATAATCAGTTCCACCACCACCTTTTAATCTAAAATCTAATTTCTCACCTCCTTGGAATGTATAGTGAGCATGTACTTTAGCATCGGCAATAAGTAGATCAATTTTTATAGCTGGAAAATTTGTCATAATTGTTTTAAACTCTTCCATAAAAGCACTAAGCAGAGTATCATCAATTGATCCAGATGTATCAATTGCTACAGTTAAACTTAATGTGTCACTAGTAAGAGATGGTAAAATAAATCCACGATGAATATGTTTTTTATTTGGTGGCATAAATGCATAGTTGTTTCGCATATGACGATTTATTGCGTTGTATAACTCAAAACGCCAATCAATATCAAGAGCTTTTACCTTCTTTGCAAGACGTTGCATTCCTGAGGGCATTGCACTCTTTTTTTCTGCAACCTCTTGCGCAACTGATGATGCATATTGCCATTGTGATTCATCATCAGGATTAAGCTCATCATCTATATTTTTTAGATTTGAAAAAATATTTTCATCATTTACTGTCTCATCACTAAATGCACTAGTTATATTTTCATTATATATATCTTTAAGATACTCATAAATCTCCTCAGCAAACATATCTTCAAACTCTTTATTATAATTTGCTCCAGTTGGAATTTTTAGACCATTTTTATGAAGTAAGTTGTTGATTGCATAATCAGTCGCTAATTGCCATAGTGAACCAAGTCTATTTAACCGACGTTGTTGGTGAGATAGTACATGGTGCATTACACAGTTTGTAAGTATAAACATTAACTCTTCAGTTGTACGCTGTTCTAAAAATTCTTTGTTATACAAAAAACGCTTCCCATTACTTGCATATGTAGTTACACTATCACTAACTTCATATTTAAGCCTTGATGACAACATCCCAAAATATGGGTGTTCTATAGTTAATGTAGTTTTAGCTTTAAGAAGAAGTGTATCAATGTTCATCTAATAGTCTTTAATGTAGTAAATTATTAAATTTACGCATCCATAGCGTCCAGCTATCTACATGGTCAAGTTCAATATTACGTTCACGTAAGTCTTGCACAATCATAACTGCAAACTCGCCTGGTAAATTGAGTGAATATTTAATTAAATTATTAAGCTTCTTTGAACTTGTATTTTGATTTATTCTCATTGTAAGTGCGGTACAAAGAATATGTAGAGCAGATGGATCATTTGGGACATCAAAACAATCACCACTTAAAATCTCATCTAAATCAGGTAAATCTATTGCAACAGACCTAAAGCCAAGGTATGAAGCTGCTAACTCTTCACCTATTGCCCCTGAAACCATTGGTAGTAACAGATCAAGGTCAGGTTCAGATGAAATAATTTCGTTTACATACTCCCAAGTACGTGGAGTCGCAAATGATTTACTATCATCTTTTGTATTAAATGAAAAAAGTGCGTCAGGTCTGTGTAAGATGTATGCGATAATAGATGAATCAATGTTAGAATTTACTGCCCAATTTTTCCAATCGTTGACATTTACATCCATCTCTAAATGAACAAAACGATTAGCAAGAGGTGAAGCCATTCTAAAAACAACACCGCGATCACTTTCACGATTTCCAGCAGCAACTATTGCCCATCCATCTGGAAGAGAATATTCACCAATTTTTCTATCTAGTATAAGTTGATAGGCTGATGCTTGTACCATTGGTGCTGCAGTATTTAATTCATCTAAAAATAGTATTCCTCTTGGCTGGCTTCCATCTGGAAGAAATGATGGTGGAGCCCAAACAGCAGTCTCTTTTTTAGTATCAAAAAATGGGATACCTCGTAAATCAGTAGGATCAAGTAGTGATAAGCGTAAGTCAATAAAATTAATTCCATCATCTTTTGCCACTTGAGCGACTATAGAAGACTTTCCAATACCTGGAGGTCCCCACAAAAAAACTGGTACTTTTCTTTTACATAAATATGTTAGTGAGCGTTTGGCATTTGATGGGTTCATAGTTTCTCTTTATAAGAAATTTTATAGCATTAATGCAATTATGATACGAATGTATATTTAATATGAATTAACTGATTATATATATGACGACATTTTTGTAGCTTTTTTGTCAATATTAGACAAAAATATCAATTTTGAGCAAAATATTTTGAGAATACTATATGTAAATATTATTTTAAATATAACAATACAAAAAGGATATAAAATGTATGAAAATGAATTGATGGAACTTAATGATAATTATTTTAATCACTATATAAATCACTTTGGTGATGGTGATTATGAATATAGAGACATTTATATTGAAATTGAAAATATAGAATTAGACAGTGAGGCTACAGAGTAGCCCCACTGCAAGATAAGTAAATATAACAGTAAGCTAAAAAAACACATCATCTAATTCAAAAGTCTCAAAGCTTTCGCAAGATTGGCTATTCTCTAAATTAAGTAACTCTTTTATCATTAAAACATCAGCATGAATTGAATCATCCAAAAAATGTAAATTATCAACACCATTAACAAAAATATCTTCCTGCCATCTTTGCATAGATGTAGTTATACCATTAAAGAAGGTAACAAATTGTACTTTCATCTCAATAATAGTATTCTTATTTTGAGACATAATTAAAATAAGTTCATTTAGTGTATTAGTAACAGTACGAATTTCATTATAATAGCTAATATTATTAATATAATCTTCACCCAAATAAATTAATTTTGTTAAACTTTTTTCCGAAAACCCTCTCTTCTCAATTAATATCAATTCAGCGAATGTTTCATCAATAATTTCTTGCATAGTTACTAGTGTATCTTGATTAATAAAATCATAAATAATTTTAGGCTTTATAGGTTCAATAGAACTTGTGTATTTATTGACATCTAATGTGTTGGAAACAGTTGATTTAGTTTCAATACCATACTCTATACGCATGCTTATCGTATCTTCAAAAACTCCATACGATATACCATTAAATAGTCCTTTTTTAATTCCAATAAACTTACATAAACAAGCATCTTGGAAACTGACATAAAAATATTTTTCTGAATATTCAAAATATATTTTTATACTATGATTTAGTCCTTTTTTGCTATCACAAATAGGCATATTATATAAAAAGCGAATTATTGATGTGATTAAATTTTTTTTAATCTCAGAAGATGACATAAGAATATTACAATAGTTCCACATTTCATCAATATCTTTTTCATTTTTTATGCAAAAAACAGTTTTATAAATTTTTATATTATCATCAAAGAGGTTGTATTTACAAGGTCCCATAGTTTCTCCTTATTAAAAATTATATATTCCAATAAAAATAGTCTCTAATTTATTCATTTTGTATTAACCGTAATAGTGGCTACTTTGAATAATTCAAAGTAATTATAATTATAATAGGATAATTATTATCCTATTTATTGTATAATAATTAAATAAATTTTCTAATAATATTCTAAGTATTGATATAGTTTATATAACTGTACAAACTCAAAATTTAAGAGATAATTGTTAGTTCATACTCTAAGTTTTGAGTATCTTCTAATGCTAGATCTATATGAGACTTTAATTGTTCTAAATTTCCTTCTTTCAATATTTTTTCAATATCAACCATAGCTTGATTTGTTTTAGTACGAAATATTGTGCCCGAAGAGCCCTTAAGTTTATGAGCAATATCTTTCATTGTGATGACATCATAATTATCAAAGGCTTCACTTATTTTTAATAAATCTTTTTTAGTATTTTTAACATAAATTTTCAATAAATTATTCATTATTTCTGGAGGTAATTTTAATTTATTGGATACACTTTTTTCAAAATGCTCTTTTTTACTTACAGAGGCTAAAATTTCTGCTAGTTCATCTATAGCAAACGGTTTGTGAATTATTCCATTAAAGTGTTCTGATTTATATTTTTCATTTGATTTAATTGATGTATCTGCTGTTAATGCATAAATTGGTGCTTTATTATCTATCAAATGAAGTAATTTTGCCATTTCAAAGCCATCCATCTCAGGCATATTAATATCAGCTAAAATCAAATCAAATGATTTTTTTTCATAAATTTCTAAAGCCTCTTTTCCATTATTTGCAATAGTTACTTTTGTACCTAAATTTTCAAGAATTTTTTGCAATAAAACTTGGTTTGTCTCATAATCTTCTGCTACTAGAATATTTAAATCATATTTGTCTAGATTTTTTGTTTCTGTATATTGTAATGTTTGACTCTCATAAAGAGCCTCATAAAGAAGTGCATAGTTATTTATGCTAGTTGCTATAATTTTTGGATTTTCTATATTAACATTTTCAACAGTAGATATAATTAATTCTTTACTAGCAATTGATTCTACTTTTTCAATTGAAACATTATCGTCTATTATAAAAATAGAAGTTTTATTTTCAGTAATATTTTCAATTACTCTATTATAGGCTATGGAATGCTTCTTTAAAAATGACTCTATATTATAATTATCTTTACGTAAAAACCCTATATTAATATCTACATTTAAAAGTTTTTTAGAAATAGTATTATTTGATTTTACAATTTCTGGTTTAATTTGAAAATAGAAGCGACTTCCCTGTTCAGATTCACTCTCTAACTCTATTTGTGAACCCATTTTTTTAGCAATTGATGATGCAATATTTAGCCCTAAGCCTGTGCCGGTAGTTTGATTTGTTAAGTTATCATCAACTTGAGTAAATGCTTTGAAAATCTTTTTTTGCATATGCGGCATTATCCCTATACCGCTATCTTTGATAGAAAAAATAATAAAATCATTTTCTTCTTTAACTTCGAAAACTATAGTTCCAAATAGTGGTGTGAACTTAACGGCATTACTTATTAAATTATGTAGTATTTGCTTAAGTCGTTGTGCATCAATGAATAGATATTCTGGTAAGTTAATATCTATTATTGGTGTAAATACAAGTTCTTTATCTAGCATCATTGGTTGAAAAAATTTAATTTCATGTGCTAAAAAAAGATACAAATTTGTTTGAGTAGGTGCTAATTCAAAATGTTCAGACTTAAACTTTGCGACATCTAATAATTTGTTTATTAACTCAAGTAGCGCATCTGTTTCTCCACTTATAATTTTTATATATTCTGATGCTTTACCAGTATTTGAAATCTTTGATAGCATTTGAGTAAAACCTTTAATACCATTTAATGGTGTTCTTAACTCATGACTAACTTTAGATAGCAACAAGTCTTTAGATTTTTCATCTTCAATAGCCCTGTTTCGTGATTCGACTAATTCTGTAATATCTTCACGTATTGATACATATTCATATATCTCTTCATTTTCATCATATGTTGGAATAATTGTAGTTTTTACATGATATGTCTGACCAAATTTATTTTTATTCTGGACATTTCCATGCCAAGTATCTCCTTGTGAGATTGTTTCCCACATATCTCTAAAAAACTCGCTAGGCATATCTGGATGCCTGATTATATTATGATATTTACCTATAAGTCTATTTTTACTATATCCTGAAATTTTACAAAAAGCATCATTTGCATATGTTATACGGCCCTTTAAGTCAGTTTTTGAAACAATCATATACCTATCAATTGCATTTTTATAGGTATTATTCTCTTCTAGCTGTTTTTTTAATTCGATTTCAAGTTTTTTTCGTTTACTTATATCATGAAGAGTTGAATGTACATAAATTTTTTCATCAATAATTAACTTTTTCAATACAACTTCTACCCAAAAACTTTTTCCATATGTATCGAGGTACATCCAATCAAACCTATGTATACCATTTTTCAAACAGTTGTTTGTCATATCCTCATATTTTTCACTAGACTTTTTTCCGTCATGCTGATATGCTGGAGATAGTTCTGATAAAGTAGTATTTAACAACTCTTCTTTATTGTTATACCCAAACATTTTAAGTGTTGAGCTATTGCAGTCAACTAATTTGTTTTGCTCAATGACTAAAATTCCATCTTGTGAATCTTCGTAAGATTTATAATAGATTTTATCTAATAGTCCATTCATTAGTCTGCAAACTCCTCTCTAATTTTTATAAATGAATCTATATTATTGAAAAATATTGTTAATATTTCTGGGTTAAATTGTTTACCACTACCTTCTTGCATAATTTTAATAACTTCAGTAATAGGCATTGCTTCTTTATAAACTCTTTTAGATGCAAGTGCATCAAATACATCAGCAATAGAAACAATATATGCATATAGATGAATATTGTCACCTGATTTACCATAAGGATAGCCACTACCATCATATTTTTCATGATGTTCTAAAGCAATTATTTTAGATGTTTCTATTAATTCAATTGATTCAGCACCGCTAAGTATTTTAGCTCCTATTGTAGTATGCTGCTTCATAATATCGAACTCTTCTTTAGTAAGCTTTCCAGGCTTTTGCAATATTTTATCTGCTATTCCAACTTTTCCAATATCATGAAGTTTAGATGCATTTTCTATCAACTCAATTTCCTTAATTCCAAGGCCTAAAAGCTTTGCTAAATGGGCACTTAATTTACTAATTCGTTTAATATGAGCACCTGTTTCTGTATCTCTATACTCTGATGCTTCTCCTAGACGATTGCATATCTCTTTTTCTGCAAAAATAAGATCTTTTAAAGCTTTTTGTAGTTGAAATGTTCGTATATTTACCTCTTCTTCAAGGTTAAATTGCCTCTCTTGCATCATTCGTTTGTATTTAAATAGTTCAATATAATTATTTGTTCGTGCAACTAATTCATCTACTTCGAATGGCTTTGTTATAAAATCATTTGCTCCATTTTCCAATGCTTTCAACTGTATTGAACGTTCAGTTGTCAACATGACAATTGGAAGTTCATTTAGTGTAAATTTTTCTCGAATAAACGTTAAAAGCTCAAAATTTTTAACGTCTGGTAGATTGTAATCCATTAATATTAAATCAATTTTTGCTTTGTCAAGTATTTCACGGGTATCTTTGAATGATTTTGCTTTGTATAAATTAGAGTATTTCCCACCAAGTATATGAGCAATAAGTTCCAAAATAAATTCATCATCATCTATAATAAGTAAATTCATGTAATCACCTGATACTTAAAAATCAAAAATATCATCAGTAGATGAATTTTCTAATTCTGGAGATATAAATGAACGAATAGTTCTAATATTTGCTTCAAAGGAGTCATCCATAAAATTAACAGAAGGTGCTCCATCAAAGAATAATTTTTTATGCCAAGTGATAATATCTTCAACATAAGTATTTATTAACGGATAAGTGTCAATCCATTTCTTATCTGTATTTATTTCTGTTTGTATAATTCCTATGAAGTCTGAAATACATTTATGTAACCTATTAAGCTTTTGATGCTGCATTAAAATATTTGCCAATTTTTGAAGTGCTATGCACATCTGCTCTATATCAGAAACACTATGTATAGTTTTTAATTTCTGCATATATGTATTTACCAAATATAGTTGATTATCAAAATCTTCCATCTCTTCATCATCAAATATATAAAAAATTTCTAATTCTTCTTTTTTCTCTTCTATTATATAAGGAATAGCCTCCGTATGCTTTTCAATTTTTTTATCATCTTGTGCAATTTTTATTTTTTTAAGTTTGATTGATAATTTCATATTATTATCAAAAATATACATATGAGTATCATATTTTTTCACTAAACTATATGCAAGTAGTTTGGATATATTATTACTAGATTGTATTGTGATGTATAAGAAGTTTTCATTCTCTTCAATAATAATTACAAATTCATTTTTATCTTCAAACATAGATAGACCAAATTCGTATAGATGAGCAACTGTATCATGTAAATCATCTATATTTTGATAGTAGCTGAATCTAACTAACATAGATCCCCATAGTTCAATCAAACTATCTTCATCAGAAACAGGAAAATGAATATGAAAATTAAATACTTCATCATTAAAAAGATTACTTATTTGACTCTTTTTTTTAGGGACATTTCGTAATCCTGAAAGAAGCATATATGTTTTAATACGTTTTGTAAATATCTCCTCAACTAACGGCTTACTTAAATAGTCATATGCCCCAACCTGTAACATATCATTTTGCATTTCTTCGTGATTATCTGAAGAGATAGCTATTATTAAAAGTTCTGGAAATATTTTTTTTAATTTTGTAGTACACTCTATACCATTCATATTTGGCATATTAACATCCATTAGCACTAAATTTACTTTTTCTTTATTTATAGTTTCAATTGAATCTTTACAAGACTGTTTATATATTGTATTAATATTATCTTCTTTAAGACGACCCTCATTTAACCAGTATTTGAGCAAGTATCCTGTCGTCTCATCATCATCTATAATTAAGATTGTCATAAAATTCTCTTATATGTATTTTTAATGTAATCAGGTATTTATTTTAATAATGCTCTCGAAGCTAAATATATACTAATGTATATTTTGCATATTGTATTCTATTAAAAAACTCATATTAATGCATTTTTTGTTCTATATAAGCTAAATAATGACAAAATTGTCATATTTTATACTAAACTACAAAGCTTAAGTATAAAAATTTTTGTAGTTTAAATTAATAATAAGTTGGTTGTAGTTGTCTGTATTTAGAAATAAACTTAGCAGTTTTTGAAGATAAAAAGTAATTCCATATATCAGTTTCTGAAGCATTATCTAAATTAGGGTTTTTAGATAAAATTACCATTGTTTCATTGATATGTCTTTTTATAAACTTATCTGACTTTGTCATATTATCTTTTTCTAACCAGCTTCCAACTTCTAGTGAATGCTTATTAATAAGCTCATTTGCACTAATTTGTGTAAATATTAATATAAGAATAAAAAGTGCTATTAACATTTTATTCATAGTATATCCTTAGTGTAATTAATAGATATTGTCATATAAACTTATAATAAATATAATTTTTAGTATTTATACTACTAGTGATATGCAATTTATATTCTAAATTTTTGACTTAAAGTTTAATTTTTTTTTGTGGGGTAAAGTCTTATATAAATCACGCATTAGAAGATACTCAAAGCTTAGAGTGTGAACTAACTATTATCTCTTAAATTTTGAGTTTATTATGAAAAAATTAGATACAATTCTGTCTATTTCAGTTGAAGGAAAATAAGTGCTTACAGCCGTTACAGTAATATATTTTTTATACATTTCTACTAAACTTTATGCTTCAATTATGCAACTTGGTTTTGTTCGTCGTGCTATGACACAGAGTGCCGTTTTACTTGAGCCTAGTAAGTATTATGAGGCTGGTGAGTATGTTCTTGCTAAAGAGAAATTGTCTATTCTTAGTTCAGTTGTTGAGTATGCCATTTTTATTTTTTGGATAAATGGTGGATTGAGTTGGTTAGATTTACAGATAGTTGGGTATTCTGAGTTAGTTTCTGCGATTATGTTTGTACTTTCATTTGTAGTTATTAACTATGTAATTACGCTACCTTTTGAGCTTTATACTAAGTTTGTTATTGATGAGCGCTTTGGTTATAACCGTTCTAGTGTAGCTCTGTATATTAAAGATATGTTAAAAAGTGCTGGTTTAACTATTATTCTTGGCTCAGCAGTAATTGCGGGTCTTCATTATTTTATATCAACGTTTACAAACTGGTGGCTCTATGCATTTTTGTTTCTATTTACAATAATAATTTTAGCAAATATGATTTATCCAACAATTATAGCACCTATGTTTAATAAAATGTCTCCATTAGAGAGTTCAGAATTAAAGGAAAAAATCGAAGAACTTTTGAGTGCGTTTGGTTTTGATAGTAGTGGAGTTTATGTTGTTGATGCATCTAAAAGAGATAGTCGTTTGAATGCATATTTTGGTGGTTTTGGAAAAGCAAAAAGGGTTGTATTATTCGATACTTTGATTGAAAAATTAGAAACCGCTGAACTATTAGCAGTTCTTGGTCATGAACTAGGTCACTTTAAACATGGTGATATTTATAAAAATATGGCTGTTATGGGTACACTCTTATTTGGTATGTTTTTTTCTATGGGTCATTTAGGTGTGCAGGAACTTGAATTGTTTAATTTAACATATAGTACTCATATGTTGATGGTTCTATTTTTACTTTTATCTTCACCCGTATTCTTCTTTGCAATGCCTCTTATTGGTATAATTAGCCGTCACAATGAGTTTGCAGCTGACAGAGAAGCTGCAGAATTTAGTAAAACACCAATTTACCTAGCCCAAGCGTTACAAAAACTTGTCGAAGAGAATAAATCTTTTCCAAAATCACATCCTGTATATATCTTTTTTTATTATACGCATCCACCAATTTTACAACGCTTAGAAGAGTTAGGGGTTAAATTAGAAGTAGAGAGTGCAATTGCAGAACAATCACCTTTGGATAGCTAATCTTTTAAAAGATGCTAGTGTAAAGTTAAAAGATGTTGCACAGCGACCGCAAAATGAAGCTAAGATTTTACTCTCACATGTTTTAGGTGTAGAGAAAATTTGGTTTATTACTCACTCTTCACATGAAGTGACTAATGAACAATATGAAAAATTTAATAGCTTAGTTGAACGTAGAGCAGGGTATGAGCCAATAGAGTATATTACTAATAGCGTTAGTTTTTACTCTCATACCTTTTTTATAAAAGAGGGAGCACTTATCCCTCGTCCAGAGACTGAAATTTTAGTAGACTTTGCATCAAAATATATAAAATCTAAAATGAAAATAGCTGAAGTTGGAGTTGGGAGTGGTGCACTTAGTGTAACGCTTTGTAAGTTACACTCTGACATAACAGTAATTGCAACAGACATCTCAGAAGATGCTCTATCTGTAGCTAAAAGAAACATTACTGATAATCACTTAGAAGAGAGAATTATTTTAGTTAATACAGATTTATTAGACGGTGTTGAAGAGAGTTTAGATATAATTATTTCAAATCCTCCATACATTGCTAATGATTGTAAGTTAGAAGCCAACTTGGACTATGAGCCAAATCTTGCTTTATATGGTGGTGATGTAGGAGATGAACTTTTATTGCGATTGATTAATGAAGCGATGGTTAGAAAAGTAAAGTTTTTATTGTGTGAAATGGGGTATAATCAAAGAGAAAATATAGAAAAATATTGCAATAAGTATACACTGAATGTAGAGTTTTACAAAGATTTATCTGGATTAGATAGGGGGTTCGTGATTGAATTTTAATAGAAAAAAGAGTTTTATTTATTCTCAAATGGGTTATATATTTTTACTACTTTTAAGTTCTGGAGCAGTTTTAGTACTTGGAATCTTAGTTGCACCAGTGATTTTTGGTTCAGAAAAATATTTTGGTGAAGAGCTTCTTGTTCGTTCTCAAGAGGGAATTTTGATGGGTACTATTTTTCTCTCTTTCTCAAAATGGCTAGGGATATTTAGTATTATTATTGTTCTATTTGAAGCATATGAATATAAATCTATGAGGCGTGATAACATTGCACTAATTTCATCTTTTCTTGGTGTGAGTGCCGCACTTCTTTTTTATGCTTACTATGCTCCTGGAATTATGGAGATGTTAAATAGTGTAAACACAATGAATGAGAGTTTTAATTCACTTCATACTGGTAGTGAAATTAATGCGAAAGTTATGACTTTTTCATTTTTAGTTTTGGCGTGGCGAAGAATTTTACTTTTACGGTTAGGCTCATAAAAATTAAATGCCAAAAATACTGATTGCAGATGATTCTAAGGTCATGTTAAAGATGATTAGAAATGCAATTTTAAATGATGCGTGTAATTATATAAGTTTTTCGAATGAAGATATTTTATTTGCAGAAGATGGTTTAAAAGCATTTGAAGTTTTAGGGGCAAACGCAGATATTGATTATCTCATAAGTGATATAAATATGCCAGGACTTAATGGTTATGAACTTTTAGAGGTTTTAGACGATACTGGCCTTCTTAAAACTACTAAAGTTATTTTTTGTAGTGGTGAAATTCTTAAGCCTATGAAAAATAGATCAGTTGTAGGTTTTTTAAAAAAACCAATGAAGTCTGATAAAATGGCTCTAAGACTTAATGATATTTTTCAAAAAGAGATACAGAGACAAAAACATTTTGATGCTAAGAAAAAGCATGTAGATGAACATAATGAAAAACTTACTAATGATATTATTCAGTTAGTTAAGAGTTACTGTTTAGCAGAAAATATTAGTGAAACTTGTGATGATAATAAATTAAGTTCTATTATTTGTGAGTATTCTGATCCGTTTGAAGAGATAATTGAGAGTGAACTGTTAGATATAAGTACAGCAGTAATGACTCAAGTATTTGATGATTTTGGTGTTGATGTAGGTGTTAATCTTGAAAAGTTAAATTTTTTGTATGAAAAACTTACTACTGATAATAGCAAAGAGAGTTCAAAAATTAGTAATGATGAACTTGCAATAGCTTTTGACTTACAGCAAGAGTTGATGGTCATACGCTCTAATTTTGTTAAAAATAAGCGTGTATTTAATGAAAAACTACTTGGTGACTCTCTTTTTAGAGTTGAAGAGTTTCTTTTAAAAATTGATTACAGTATAGAGAGTAAAAAGTTAAATAAATTAAAACAGAGATATGAAAATATAAAGTTTTTAACTACACAACTTCTTACAATAGCACCTAATTCACAAAATAGAGATAATAAACTGTGGGAAGTTATGATAGAAGATTTCACACAAAAGTATCCTCAAGAGCCTTATAAAGCTTTAGAAAAATTTATAGAAGTTGCCCTGCATTATTATCAAGACACCTTAAATAGACTCTTATACCTTTATGAAATAGAGTTATGGCATTCTGCAAAAGTATCGCATGAGGTACAAAATTTTTTTAAATCTAAACGTATTAATGCACCATTCTACTCTAAAACAATAATAAATCATTTGATTAAAAATCTTGGTTCTGAGAATTTAGAGCTAAATCATGCATTAAATTATTTGCAAAAAGAGCAGAAGCGTTCTGTTACAATCCTTACTAGAAATGAAATTGAAGTTGTTACTTTGCATGAGATTATTAAAGGTGTTGATAACTATTGGAATGTAAGAGTTTTGGTACGTCCTGATAGTGCAAAAAAGTGGTTAACAAAACATAGATGTGACATTTTAATATTTGATATAGATTTTGATACATCTGGTGAATATATTTTTTTACGTACACTACTCTCAGAAGCTCGTCACTTAAAAAATAGTAGGATAATTGTGATTGGAAACAAGATAACCTCTCAAGATATTGAAGATAATTCTAAAATTTTCAGTGCAAATTATATTAATCGACCAGTAAAGAGTGAACGATTATCTCCTATTTTACAAAGATCATAGAATTAAAATGATATTATTCATTAATGAAATTTTTTGAGGTTAAAATATGTCTGATATTTTATATGAAGAAGCATTAGAAGAGTTAAAAGATGAACTAGCAAAAGCTTCTGAAACAATGGAGGGTCTAGTCCTAAGACTTCAAGATAAAAGTCAGTATAGAGAATCATCTGATGTCCTTTTTCGGATGTTTCATAATATTAGAGATTTATCTCAATACTCTCGTGCACTAAATATATATAAAACTGCAAAAATAGTTGAAGAAATTTTAGCTATTGTAAAGCATAAAAATCCACCTTTTCCAGATGAATTATTAGATTGGTTACTTCTTATTAAAGACTTTATTACTGATTGGTCAAATGAATTTGAATTAGGAAATTATAATATTGAACCTATTGATAGTTTTACACTAAATATGGTTCAATCTTCTCTTTCATCTATTCCAAAAGATAAAGATATATTAAAAAAGTTAAATATTTCGTTTATGCACAATAATGAAACTGCTATTTCACGTTTTAATGAGGCGATGGATGAACTTGTTAATAGTATAAATATATTTACAAGTATAAAAAAATTAGATGAATCTTTAAAACATGATAGACCAGATATTTTAGTAATACCAATGCAAATGGGTAGGTCAAATATATTTCAACTTATTGAGAGGTTCTCAAAAAGACTTCCTGATATTCCAATTGTATTAATTAGAAATAAAGACTTAACTCTGAAGGAGTTGAAAAAGTTTTCTGATTTGAACGCAGAGAACTTTATGGATTTAGATACTGACGAAGAGACAATAAAGCAACAAATATCTTGGATTGCAAAATCATACTATGGGTTAAAGGGTATTAAACTTCTAACATCTCCACTTCTTAAAAGCGTTTCATCTCTTGCCCCACTTCCATCTACCATTATAAAGCTTCAAGAGTTTAGAAAGAATCCTAAAAGCTCTATGCGTGAACTTAGTGCTGCTGTAAGTAATGATATGGCACTTAGTGGAAGATTATTACAGTTTGTAAATGCGCCAGGTGTTGGTCTTATTCGGAATATTACCTCTATTCATCAAGCAATTTCACTTTTAGGTAAAGATAAAACAATTGCTCTAGCGACACAGGCCTCATTAAATAGTTTAATAGATATTGATGTAAGTGCTTATGGTATGAGTAGCGATGAATTTTATGAGATTGGACAGAAGCGCATGTCTCTTATAATAGCGTGGTATTCAAAAGTTAGTATTTCAGATACTGCAATGCTCGCAACCGCAGCACTACTTGGAAATATAGGACAAGTTGTTCTTAGTGCTGAGATTAAGAGAAAAAAAATAGAGAATGAGTTTTTAGATTTAGCTAATTCGACTAATACTATGTTTGCAGAGATTGAGAAATTGTATACAACAGTTGAAGATACAACAGCAGACATTTTGACACATTGGGGGTTAGAGAGTCTAATGGTTAATGCAATACGTTATAGTTTAGATTTGTCTAATGCAGATAATGAAAATAAAAGATTTGCTATAGCTCTTTTTGTAACTTTTAAAACAATTCCAGTAAAGGCAACTGAAATTGATATTAATGTTGTTGATGAAATGGCAGATTTCCTAAAAGAGATGAACTTAAATCCAAAGTTATATTTGAATGCTGTAAAAAAAGTACTTTAGCTATTAATTAACTTATGACATGGATTGAAGAAATGCTCTATATATCTCTTCTAATTCATGATCTTGTTTTAAAATCTCTTTGTTTGTATCATCTTTCATAAGAACATGTTCTAAGACTGCTACACGTTTCATTAGGTACTCAAAAATTTCTTTATCAATATCTGGAAGTTTGTCATGGCTTAAAGGGTTAGTACATCTTCCTTTTTTAATTACACGTGCAGGTATTCCAACAGCGGTTGAGTTTTCAGGTACATCTTTCACAACAACAGAGTTTGCTCCAACTTTTGAGTTTTTTCCAATTATAATATTACCTAATATTTTTGACCCTGCACCAATTACTGAACCAGAACGTATAGTTGGGTGTCTTTTGCCATGTTGCAGGCTAACTCCACCAAGTGTAACACCTTGGTAAATTAATACATCATTTTCAATTTCAGAAGTTTCACCGATTACAACACCATTTCCATGATCTATAAAAACGCGTCTACCGATGGTAGCTGCTGGATGAATATCTACGTGAGTTAAAAACTGATTTATACCCATAATTATTCTTGCAGTGAGTCTAAAATTTCTTTTGTGAAGTCTATTTGCAATACGATATGAAACTATAGCCCAGATACCTGGATAGTTAAAGATAAGCTCTAATTTTGAGTGAATTGCAGGATCATTATTATAGACAGAGTGAAAATCTTCTGAAATCTGTTTAAATATAGAAATTTGTTTATTATTCATTGTGTTTACCTCATTTTATTACTCTGTAGTTCTCAAATAAGCATTTTGATTCAAGTATGTTAAAAGTAACGACAGTGTATCATCTTTATCTTCAATATCATTGGACTCAAAAATTTTCTTTTGGAACTCTTGAAGTAAGGTTGAGCGTTCATATCCTATATCATCTAGTATATCAAGAACAGATGCAGACTCTGTTAACTCAGAAATCTTATAACCATTATCATCTATCTCAATAACAGCTTCAGTGGGAGCACTAAATAGATTGTGTCGCATTGAGAGAACTTCTTGGTATGCACCTACTAGAAAAAAAGCTAAAAAATAGTCATCTTTTTCTAAATCAACATCATGAAGATATAGAGGTGCACTGTCATTAAATTCTATTTCTCCATCACTATCGCAAGTAATGTCCCAAAGAGTTGCCGCTCTACTTGGTTTTTTATCTAGGTTATTCAAAGGTACAATTGGAAACTTTTGTCCAAGACCCCAAAAGTCTGGTAAACTTTGAAAAACAGACGCATTTATTAAATATCTCTCTTGCATTTTATTTTGTAGCTTTTTTAATTCTGGTGTTTGGTTATCTTGAACTAAGATTAAACTCTTGTTAATTATCTGATGAACCAATATTTCTGCATTTGAACGGTCAACTAAATCTATATACCCAAGATCAAAAAGAGATAATAGAGATTCTTTATGCTCAAGTGCATCATGAAGGTATTCAAGAGCAGTTTTTCTATTGATACTATTATATAGTGCCAGTAGCTCTTCTATTAATGGAGGGTTTACATCTTTTAGACGCAGACTCTTTTCATTATATTCATGTGTAAAAAGTTCAAGTACTGGTGCAATTAAGACAGCATGACTAGCAGCAATAAAACGTCCAGATTCTGTAACAATATGTGGCTCTTTTACATTTTTTGATTTTGCAATTGCACCTAAAACAAAGATAACATCGTTTGCAAACTCTCTTAATGAGTAATTTTTATGAAGTCTATTTTCGTGTTGGGCATACTCAATTGCCAAACCACCACCAAGGTTAATTGCACCAAGTGAGCTAGCGCCCATCTGAATTAGTGAGGCGTAAATATTTCCAGCTTCTCTTAAAGCTTTTTTCATTGGAGCAATATCGCTAATTTGTGAACCTATATGAAAGTGTAAAATTGTAAATTGTTTTATTAAATTATTTGTTTTTAAAAGTTCTAACGCCTCAATTAGCTCTGTAGCACTTAGTCCAAATTTAGAGTTAATACCGCCACTTTTTTCCCAAATACCACTTCCTGAACTATGAAGACGAGTTCTAATACCAATTTTAGGTAGAACATTGGGAAATTTTTTGCTTATTTCAATGATTGCATGAAGCTCTTCTAGACCTTCAATTGTTAAAGTTATATCATGACCTAGTTTAGCGCATAGGTACCCTAAAGCTATCATCTCTCTATCTTTAAAACCATTAACCATTATTGGTGCACCCATCTTATTTAAAGATAGTGCTAATGTTAGTTCAGTTTTACTTCCAGCTTCAAGTCCATAATTGTATTGACTACTCTGATTTTGAAGTTCATTTAAAAATGATGGGAATTGGTTGACTTTTAGAGGGTAAACAGCACTAAAGTTTCCACTATAGTTATTTTCATTAATAGCACTATTAAAACTTTTATACATAGTGCTAACTTGTTTTTTGAGTAGATGAGGGAACCTTAAAAGCAGTGGACCTCTAATGCCCTGAGTCTTTATGTCATTTGTAATTTGTAATAGTGATGGTTTACTTTTATAGTTAACTTTTAGAGATGAATCTTCAATAATAAAATTGTTATCTGCCCAATATTCTAATCCCCACATAATGCACCAACTTTAATTGAAATTTTCAAAAAACTCATTTTTTTCTTGCATATCTTTAACCCAAATCTTTTTCTCTTTTAACTCATTTTCACCTATTACAGCGCAGTATCTAGCATTTAATTTGTCTGCACTGTTTAGATGTTTTTTTAGTGGGCGAGCTTTATACTCAATATAGCATTTATCTGTTTTTCTTTTTTTAATACCTTGTTCAAAAGCAGAATCAATACCATTTTCATCTAGTGCACCAAAATAGTAACCATCTCTTTTATTCTCTTTATCTTCTATTAGTTCAAGAAGTCTCTCTACTCCTATTGCAAAACCAACAGCAGGTGTACTTTTACCATCAAGCATCTCAACAAGAGTATCATAACGTCCACCACCAGCAACAGAACTTTGCGCCCCAATATCATGACTTACAAACTCAAAAGCAGTTTTTGTATAGTAGTCTAACCCTCTAACTAAATGATTGTCAACCTCATACTCTACATTGTGAGCAGTCAAAATTTTATGTAGCTCATCAAAATCATTTTTACAACTACTACATAGGTTATTTAAAAGTTTTGGTGCATTAAGCAGGCTGTTTTGACATTTCTCATTTTTACAATCAAGAACGCGAATAGGATTAGTACCAATCCTTCTATGACAATCTTCGCAAAGTTCATCTTTATTTATCTCTAAAAAACTAACCAAACTCTTTTTATATGGTGGCATACAACTTTGGCATCCAAGAGAGTTTACTTTAAGGAGAGTTTTAATGTTAAAGCTATCTAAAATATCTTTTAGCATCAAAATAACATTGGCATCTTCATAAACACTCTGTTCTCCAAATGATTCACATCCAAATTGGTGAAATTGTCTAAGTCTACCTTTTTGAGGTCTTTCATAACGAAACATTGCACCATGGTAGAAAAATCGGTGGATACCACCTTTTTTATCTAATTTATTTTGGATAAATGCACGAACAATACCAGCTGTCCCCTCAGGCCTGAGGCAAACATCATTCTCACCTTTGTCAAAAAAGCGGTACATCTCTTTGCCTACTATATCGCTACTATCTCCTACGCTTCTTTTAAAAAGTGAAGTTTCCTCAAGAAGTGGTGATGATACAAACTCAAAACCATATTTTATAGCAATATTTGATGCTTGTTCAATAAATCTAACGAATGTCGTGTTTTGGGGTGGTAGCATATCATTCATACCACGTAAAGAGCGAATCATTTGACCTACTTTTTTATTTTTGTGCAATTATAGTGTAAATATGTTAGAATCTTATAAATTTTAAGGAGCAAGAATGAAAAAAGTACTTTTATCATTGGCTACATCATCAGTTCTATTGTTAGCGCAAAGCGACTATAAGTATGAGGTTACACCAGTTATAGGTTCAAATATTGCACAAGATAAGTTGAACTTAGAAGATACATTAATGTATGGTGTTCAAGTTCAGTCTAATGTACATAAATATTTTGGGTTAAAACCTCAAATTGCATTAGAAAGAGTTGAGAATGCTGAGAGCACGGTAGCAGGTTTTCCAGATGCTGATATTACAAGAATAGCACTGAATGGAGTTTATGACAATTTTAATATCGACTCTGTATTAAAGCCCTATCTATTAGGTGGTTTTGGTTATGAAGAGATGATTGGTAATCCATTTAGTAATAACGACAGTATCTTTTTTAACATTGGTGCAGGTGTGAAATACTATTTTGAAAATGGTATGAACTTAAACTTAATGGTAAAAGAGCTTTTTAAATTTGATCATGGTGATAGAGAGTTTTCTGCAATGGCAGGTATTGGTATTCCATTTGGTGAGATAGCTAGAAAAGCACCACCAGCTCCAGCTAAACCTGTTGTAAAACATGAAGAGCCAACTCCAGCTCCAGTTGTAAAGTTTATGGATGATGATAATGATGGTGTTGAAAACTCTGTTGATGCTTGTCCAACTACAAAAGCTGGATTAAAAGTTGATCAAAAAGGGTGTGCAATTACAATTAAGATTGAAGCACTATTTATTTATGATACTTCAATAGTTACACCAGAAACAGATATTCAGAAAATATTAGATTTTGCAAAATTCTTAAATGAGAATAGCGCTTATGGTACTATTATTAATGGACATACTGACTCAGTTGGATCACTTGAATATAACCAAAAACTTTCAGAAAGAAGAGCTATAGCAATTAAGAACATTTTAGTTAAGAATGGTGTTGAAGCTAGTAGAATTGAAACAGTTGGTCATGGTGAAGTGAAACCTATTGCAACAAATGAGACAAAAGAGGGTAGAGCACTAAATCGTAGAATAGAAGCAAACTTAACATATTAAGAGAGACCCTCTCTTAATATAACTACTTAGAAACGTTGTCCAATTGTAAATTCAAAGGCAGCGGTTCTATCAGCAGCCTCTTCTCCAATAGGTTGTGCAAATATTAACTGTATTGGACCCATAGGTGAGAACCATTCAGCAGCAACACCATAACCTCCACGAGTAATTTCATCAAAACTATCTTCACCAATAAAACCATAATCTACAAATAGAGCCATTCTAAGTTTTGCATCTGGGATTAAAGGGATACTAACTTCTGCACTATTTGAAAAGCTCATATTACCACCAGTTCTTGAACCATTAACTATTGGAGAGAGTGAATATGTCTCATATCCACGAATTGTACCAATACCACCAGAAAAGAACTTCTCATTAATTGGAACAAAACCTGTATCTTCAATGTAGTTCAGAGTTGATTTATAGCGGACAATTGCATCAAAGTTTATCCACTCTTCTAAACCACGGTAAGCATTGAATTTTGAGACACCTTTGATATATTTTGCAGTACCGCCTATGCCTGCAAACTCTAAAGAACCACTAATCGCGTAACCCTCACGAGGAATATAGAAATCATCTGTGTTGTCAAAAGATAGAGCAGTTGAGATTGAACTTTTTTGGTATGGTCTGTTATCGTAAACAATATTATTATTACTATTTGTAAGAGTACCACCAAGGAGGTCACTTAGTTGTGAATCAACATAGTTATAAGCAACTGAACCACTTAGAAAACGGTTGAATTTACGTCCACCAGCAACAGTTCCACCAAATTGAGCAACTGTAAAGTCATATGATTCAAACTCATTATTAAAAATTCTAAAGCTACCACTATAGTCACTATCAAATACACGTGGGTTTGATATAGAAAATTCTTGACGTTTATTTATCTCTGAATTGTCAAATTGTAGACCTACATTTATACCGCTACCAAAAATATTTCTATCAGAAAGTGAAGCACTAATCAGTAGTCCACCATAGCTTCCATAACCACCACCAACTTGTACGCTACCTGTTGGTGCCTCTTTTACCTTTACAATTAAATCTATCTTATCATCACTAACACGACGCTCTTCCACTGAAGTGTCTTCAAAATAACCAGTACGACCTAAGGCATTACGTGAATCTTTTAAGTCTGTCATGCTGTATAAGCTTCCAGGTACTAAGTACATCTCTCTACGAATTACGCGGTCTAGTGTTCGGCTATTTCCTGAGATTATTACATCATTAATGTAGACTATCTCTCCAGGATTTACAGAGTAGACAACTGTTACTTCACCACTCTCTTTGTCTTTTTGTAAATCTGGATTAACTTGAGTAAAAGCATAACCTTTGTCTGCTACATCAAATTTAATTTTCTCCATGTCACTTCTAAAGCTTTCAATGTCAAATACTTCACCAACTTTAAGTTTGAATTTTTTACGAACTTCTGCAAAGTCTGTAATTCCATCTTTAGAAATATTTATTTGAATATCTTTAGTTGTGTACTCAGGACCCTCTGAAATGTTGTATGCTATTTTTGCTCTGTATCTATTGAAATCAACATCTACATATGGTTTTTGTACCTCTGCATCAAGGTAACCTTTTTTCATATATAGTTCGCGGATACGAAGTGGATCATTTGAAAGTTCTGTTACTTTCATCTCACCATCATTTCTTCCAAACAGCCAACCTAAAAACTCCTCTTGTCTATTGATAGCCTCATCTTCCAATTCATCTCTATCAAAAGCTTTTGCACCATCAAATGTAACAGATTCAATAATGATTTTTTCACCCTTATTTACAATAAAGCGAACAACCATACTTCCATTATCAAGTTTTTCTGTTTTTACTTCAACTATAGAATCAACGGTTCCTTTTTCAGATATTGCTTCAAGTAGTCTAGACTTTGCGCTAAGAAGACGTTTGTAATCATAAGTAGCACCTTTTTTAAGGTTCAAAGCATCATAATATTTTTCAGTATCACTCTCTGTTAGACCATCTATAATAACTTTTGAAATTAGTGGTTTTTCACTAAAGTGGTAGGTTATAACACCATTTTGTTCCTCAACCCAAATATCTTCAAAATAGCCTTGATTGTATAGTCTCTTAATTGAACCATCTATCTTTTTAATATCAAGCTCTTCGCCTGTACTAAATCCAATCATCTCTTTTGCAATTGAGGGGGAAATGTGTATTAATGAATCAAAACGAATCTCTTTTATTGTTGTCGCATTTAAAAATGTAGCAGTTAAGCCTAAGGCAATAAGCCATTTTTTCATTCTGCACCCTATTTTTTTGGTGATATATTATCTTAATAATCATTAAACTATAATATGCGCAAAGGAATTGTATGAGTGCAAGTATGGTCGTTGGTGTTGTTGGACTTGGTTTAATGGGTGGTTCAATTGGACTAGCACTTAGAAAAGTTGAAAGTGTCTCAAAAGTTTTGGGATATGACCATGATCATACACACGAAGAAGCATCTTTAAAGTTAGGGTGTATAGATGAAATTGCTAAATTTGATTCTATATTAGAGTGCGATGTAATAATATTAGCAATTCCAGTAAATGCGATAGTTGAACTTTTTGAAAAACTTAAATCTGTAAAAAAAGAGACTTTAATTATCGATTTAGGGAGTACAAAAAAAAGTATAGTAGAGGCAATTCCATCTTCTATTAGAGAAAACTTTGTAGCAGCTCACCCAATGACAGGGACTGAAAAGTTTGGACCTTATGCTGCTGTTGAAAGATTGTATGAAGATAAGATAATTGTTCTATGTGATATTGAGCAGAGTGCAGATTTACAAAAAAGTAGGGCAATAGAGATATTCAATGCTATTGGAATGAATATAATCTATATGGATGCATCAGAACACGATTTACATGCTGCTTTTATAAGTCATCTTCCTCACGCTATTAGTTTTGCACTTGCCAATACAGTTCTCTCTCAAGAAGATCCAAAAAGTATTCTAAATCTTGCAGCTGGTGGATTTAGAGATATGAGTCGTTTAGCAAAAAGTTCGCCACATATGTGGGAAGCAATTTTTGACGAGAATAGAACAAATGTATTAGAATCTATTGAACTGTTTGAACGTGAACTCTCTATGTTTAAAGAGCATCTTAAAAATAGGGATTACACAAGCTTGCATTATAATATTAAACAAGCTGCTTCACTACATGATATTTTATAGCTTACTGCGCATTATATGTAATTGCACCAATAGCAATACCTATAAATAAAGAGAGTGGAGAAAAATAGTTTGTATCATACTTTGAAAACTTTGTTGAGCCTATTTTTTTAAAAAACCCTACTGCCCTAAAATCTCCAATAGCTCTACTAACAAATATAGTCGATAAAAACCATCCCATATAAATTGTATATTCAGAATTAAAATTATTAAATTGTAAAAAATAGACTATTATAGAAAACCAAATAAAAATAGCAGCAACAGAAAATATTAATACTTTAGGTGGATTAATTAAAAGCTTTCCATTCTGTGTTGGAAGCGCAGCATCTAAGCCACTTTTCCCACCAAATGTCCAATAAAAATGCATTAGACTAATCACTATTAATATTGCTATTGTAATCAGTGCTATTAAGTGCACGTTACAAATCTTTTAACATCTGTCGCAATTTTTTCTTGTCTATATTAATATTTTTACCTTTATATATTTTAGATTCTAAGTCATCAACCATTTTAGCTATTTCTGAGTTTGATTCTACATAAGGTAAAAGACGCATTAGTGCCTCTTTCTCATTTTTTACGCCACCACTTTTTTTGTCTCTCTTTAAGAGTTTCCAAGGTTGTACTATAGCTAATATGGTAACTATAATTCCAATTAAAAATGCAAAAAACAGCTCTAAAGGTGCAGTCCTATAAACTGTAACTTCTTTTGTAATAGGAGCCTCTTTTTTGCTCTGTACATTTAATTTACTACTTTTTTCACTCTCTTTAGAGTTAACGGTAACTTTAATCTCTTTTGATTTTGCAGTTTTTATTTTTTTATCTTTTGGATCAAAGTACTTAAGTGAGATAGGAGCAATTGTAAAATCTTTATCTGCAATTAGTGCTATCTTCTTCTCATAAACACCTGAGTACTCACCGTTTTTAAGATCATGTCTTACTACTGGCTCTTCTTCATATTGAACAACTTCATTAAGATTTAGTTTCTCTAATGAAATATCTTCAACATTAGCTACCCCTTTAACTAAAATTAGTAGGGTAATAGGTTCTTTTGAATCTAATGTTGTTTTGTCAACTTTAGTTGTAACTGTTAAATCTCCTACTAAACTAACTCCTGTAGGAAGAGGTTTCACATCAATCTTTAAATCATTAGAAATTAAATTCTTCCACTGAACCCCATTTGAAAAAAAGCTTTGAAAAGCTGTTGCTCTTGAAGTTGCTACATTCATTCTAGCTGGAGATATGTTAAGTTCTCCACTTTTTTGAGCTGAATAGATATAACGAAGAGATATTACCTCTTCATCACCTTGAACACCTTTTTGAACTTCTGACTGTTTTTTAACCCAAAAATCTGTTGTTCCAGGTGGTGTATAACGTGTATCATGGAGTTGTTTGAACCTATTTCTTTTAAATATCATGTCGACTGCAAAAGGCTCACCAACATATACACTTTTTTTATCTGATACTATTTTTATGTCATACTCTTTAGTCTGGCCAGTTGGAGTTGCATTTGAGACAATTAATTTTATTCTTTCAGTCTGTTCAATTTTTCCATTTATTTTAAGAGAAATTGGCTCTATAATGATAGTTTCTAGTGGAGTGAATGTATATTCATAGCGTGTAATTTTACTATAATTACCGTTGATATTTTGAATTTGTGTACTTTGAGAACGACCCTCTACTCTATATTTACCAATAGAAGCAATTGCAGGAGCGTCTGCACCATCACCATCAATTGTAAGAATTAGTCTTACAGAATCTCCTCTTTGAATTTGTGTTGCACTAAGAGTTGCTTTAACACCTGCTTGCGCTAGGCTTATTATCAGTGTTAAAAAAACTAATATTTTACCAAGGTTTTTCATTGATGTCTCCTTCTGGTTTTTGAGTACTCTTCATCTCATAAAGTCTTGTTTTAGCTCCACGTTTTTGAAGCATTTTTTTCCATTTCTTCATCTCTAAATCAGATATTTCATCTGGATTTATTTTTTTATCACTCTGTTCTACCTCTTTTGCTTTCTCTTCTTCACTTTTTTCGCTATCTTTTTTTTCAGCTTCCTTTTTTTTGTCATCTTTCTCTTTATCTGAATCTTTTTCTTGCTCATTTTTTTTCTCTTGCTCTTGTTTCTCTTTTTGGGACTTCTCTTTTTCCTCTTGTTTCTCTTTTTCACTTTTTTCTTTATCTTTAGAATCTCCATCTTTTGAGTCCTCTTTTTTATCGCCTTTTTCACCATCTTTTTTGTTGTCTTTACTCTTCTCTTTGTTTTTATCGTCTTTCTTCTGATCTTGTCTCTTCTCTTGCTCTTTTTTCTTCTCAATAGCTTTTTTAACAGCCTCTAGGTTTTCTCTGGTCTGAATATCATCATTAATTTCTAGTGCATCTTCATAGGCCTTAACAGCTTTTTCTAAAGACTCTTTAGTTCCCTCTTTAGCATAAGCATTTCCAAGATTATGCGACTTTTTATACATTAAGTCACTATCTTTACTATTTAGTTTTTCATAGATCTCAGCTGCCTGTGAATATTTTCCAGTTTTATAAAGAGCATTTGCACGATTATATGTCGCTTCACTATTTTTAAAATCATCATAAAGAAAGGCACTCTTTTTATACTCTTTTTTTTCATAAGCATCTTTTGCATTTTGAAGTTTTTGAAAATCAAGTATGTCTGCTTTGCTATCAGGTGCAATAAATATTAGAGCTAAAATGGCAACTGCACTGCGTCTAGGAAGTGAAGAGAATGCTAGAAGCAGTATGAAAATTGCTACTGCTAGTGGAAAGTAAAAAAGTTCTGTGTACTGTTTAATCTCTTGCTCTTTAAGAGTCTGCTCATTCGCACTATTTTCAATTCTTCGTATTACCTCTTTTACATCAGCATCTGATGTGACACTATTCATATAGGCACCACCACTTTGTATAGCTAAATCTTTTACGCTCTCATTCATGTAACTAATTAAAATTTTTCCATTTTTATCTTTTATAAACTCTCCAGCTTTAACTTCAACTGGCATACCTTTAGCTGTTGCTGTACCTATTATAAACATTGTAATACCAGCTTCACTAGCTAGTTCTATCTCCTCTTTAAAGTCATCCTTGTCACCACCATCTGTTAGCAAAATCACAAATTTTTCTTTAGCTTTTTCTAAAATTAGTGAGCTTGAATCTATCATCTGCTTAAAGTTAGTACCTTGTTCTGTAATACTTGTAGTATCTAATCTGTCAATTAAAAAACTAACTGCTTTTTTATCGAAGCTAAGAGGTGAGACAATGTAAGATCCGTTTGCAAAAGCTATAACTCCTACACGGTTTTGTTTTGTAAGCGTTAGTAGTTTTAGTGCTTTATTTTTTGCCCACTCTAAACGGTTAGGATAAAAATCACGTGCAAGCATTGAACGTGAAATATCAAGTGCTATTACAATATCACTACCTTTTGCCTGAATTTTAATACTTCTCTCATCTGAAACTGGGCGCGCTAGTGCTGTTATGATTAATACTAGTGCTAAAATAAAAAGGTAAGCTCTACTTCTTGAACTTAGTGCAGCATTCGTTTTTTGCATTTTTTTAAAAACTTCAGCATCAAAATATTTCTCAAGTGTTATTGAACCACTTTTTAAGAGCCAAAAAATTATAAGAAGTGGCAGTAAAAGTAAAATAAAAAAGTCAGGATTTACAAAACTCATGCATTACCTCTTTTTCGTCTTAAGATTATGTAAAATAGAAATGCAAAGAATGCATAACCTAGTGGGTATTGAAAATAGTACTCTTTAAATGTATAGCCATTATCTCTAATTTCAGACTTTTCAAGGCGGTCAATCTCTTCATAAATTTTTTCTAATTGTGAACTCTCATATGCTTTGTAAAACTGTCCACCTGTCTCTTTAGCTAATGCCATTAACATCGCTTCATCGAACTCACCAGCACCACCAATTCCTACAGTATAGAGTTTAATGTTCTGTTTTTTTAATAGCTTTATTGCAACATCTGTTGGGATAGTTCCTGCAGTATTTACACCATCGGTTAATAAAATAGCAAGTTTAGACTTTGCTTCAGCACTTTCAAAAAGGTTTGCAGTTTGCGCGAGTGAATCAAATATAGCTGTTCTTTCACCTGCCATTGTTATATATAGTCTATCTATTATTTTTGAAAGAATACTTTTATCAAATGTGAGTGGAGCTGCTACAAATGAGTACTCTCCAAAAACAATTAAGCCTATGTTGTCATTCTCTCTTTTTTTAACAAATTCTGCAACAATATCTTTTACTACATCAAAACGGTTTAGATTAATATTGTTTCTATCAAACCCTCTGGACTTCATTGATGCACTTGTATCTAAAATCATTGCTATGTCGTAACCACGTTTTGGAGTTATACTATGTTCATATTCACTATATGGTGATGAAAGTGCAATAAGTGCTGTAATAATGGCACTATATTTTAAAAAACTCAAAAAAAATGAACCACCTCTTGTACTTGAACTAAATATCTTCAGATGTGGAAAATATATAGATTGCTCTCGTACTTTACAAACTTTAGAACAGATTAAAAACAAGAGTATAAGAGCCCAAACTATTGGGTATTCATAATTTAAATTAGGCATTTATCGACTCTACATATAGATTATATAGTTCAATTGTACGTTCATCAAGGGCAGGAACCTCCTTGCGATATTTAAACGGTTCTAACTTTTGCGTTAAATTCTCAAATAGTTCAGGTGATGTGCTTTTCTCAAGTAGAAGTTCACCTAAATGTGTAATGGAGTATGCTGCCTCTTTTGAATTGGTGGTGTCAATATTTTTAAGCTTCTCTAATAATATTTTTGGTTGATTTTTGCCTCTTTTGAAAAAACGTATTGCAAAAATAGTAAGTACTACTAAAATTATTATAGAGATTAAGACTACAGCACTAAAGAGCCAGATAGAGTTGTCTGGAACATCTACAAGTGGTCTAATGTCATGAAGAGGAATGTCTGGATTCACGCGCGCCCTCCAAAAAGTCTACGTAATTTTATGTATGGATCTTCGTCTGTGTAAGTTTTTATGAATCTAATCTGCTCTTTTCGAAGATATGAGTAGAGTTCATGGTCATGATCATGAACTTTTTTAGCATATGCTTTTACTGTTTGAGCGTTAAAGTCACCCTCAAGAGTAGAGTTCGTTTGTACGTCCATTAATGAAGCAAATCCAAAAGATGGTGGGTTCTCTTCCATTTTATCTCTTACAATTATGCAAAGAAGCTCATGTTTTTTTGCTAAAATTTTTAATTCTGGAATTTCAAAAAAATCTCCAACTATTACTAGTAAAGATTTACGTTTAACATGTTTCATAACAGTAGATGTAAGCTCTTTAAAGTTACTATCTTTACCAAGTGGGTCAAACTTTAAAATATCGTCTACACTTTTATGTACAGCAAAAAGTTTTTTTGCTGGTCTTGTAAAAGAGTAAAACTTATCTGCAAAAATGTACGAAGAGAATAGATCACCATTTCTAAGTGCTGAAAAAGAGACAATAGCTACAATCTCTGCAATTAATTCCTGCTTTAGTTTTTTAGAACCAAAGTATACACTTCCGTTTAACATAGAGGCTAAAACAACATTTATTTCACGCTCTTCACGAAAAACTTTTACATAAGGTTTTTGAAGTTTTGCAGTGATATTCCAGTCGATTTTTTTAATGTCATCGCCTGCAATATATTCACGTAGCTCAATGAAATCGTAGCCCTCACCATGAAATACAGAAGGGTTGTTACCAACTTTTTCACTAAAGACTTGCGAACGAGCCTTTAGAATTATTTTTCTTAGACGGCTCATAACTACGGAATCGGTACAGCTTTTAAAACTTTTTCAATGATTATATCACTAGTAATTCCCTCAGCCTCCGCTTCATAACTTAGAACTATTCTATGACGTAGAATCTCTTTAGCTATATATGCAACATCTACAGGAGATACAAAATCTTTCTCTCTTAAAAATGCCATAGCACGTACAGCTTTAAACATGTCAATACTAGCACGAGGACTCGCACCAAAGTGTATGTACTGTTTTATATCACCAAGAGAGTAATTTTCAGGTTCGCGGGTTGCATGAATTAAATCTACTATATATTTTTCAATCTCTTCATCCATATGAACAGAAGCAACTGCTTTTTTGAGTTCGTCCAACTCATTTGCATTTAAAACAGAATTAATTTCAGAAGATGTTTTTCCTGAAATTCGTTTTGCAATTTCAAGCTCCTCCTCTTTTGTGTTGTATCCTACAACTAGTTTCATCATAAATCTATCTAGTTGTGCTTCTGGAAGTTGGTAAACTCCCTCTTGTTCAACTGGGTTTTGCGTTGCCATTACAAAAAATGGCTTCTCAATTGCAAATGTTTCATCTCCAATTGTAACTTGTTGCTCTTGCATAACTTCAAGTAGTGCAGATTGAACTTTTGCGGGTGCACGGTTGATTTCATCTGCTAGTAAAAGATTTGTAAAAACAGGCCCACGTTTAATTTTAAACGAGTTGTTTTTAGGGTCATAAATTTCAGCACCTAAAATGTCACTAGGGAGTAAATCTGGTGTAAATTGAGCACGTTTAAAGTTTAGACCTAAACTTTTTGCCAACGCATTAACTGTAGTAGTTTTTGCAAGTCCTGGAACACCCTCTATTAGAATGTGTCCATCACATAAAAGACCTATTAAAAGGCCATCAATCATACGCTCTTGTCCAACTACAACTTTGTGAACTTCAGCTTTAATTGCTTTGATTACATTAATCATTAACAAACACCTTTTGCAAAATATAATCAAAATTTTACAAGCAAAAGGTAAATATTTATTTAATGTAAATCACACTTTTTTAAAGCAGATTCTAACAACAGAAGCCTCGCCTTGATGACCTTTGCCTTCATTTAAATGTGTAAGTTCTTTTGTTAGTTCTATAATTTTAATCTTTTCATTCTCTAGTATATATTTTATTGAATCTATATCATAAAGTAAAGAGCTTTTTTTTGGACCACCGCTGTTAAAATTCAACTGCTCTTTTGAGAAAAATTCACCAATGAAAATTCCATCAATCGATAGTGAATATATGATTGATTTAAAGGTTTGTGAACGAAGAGGCTCCTCTAAATGAAGGTATGAACTAACAATAGCATCATATGAGTTCTCTTTTGGTTCCCAATAGTTTAAGTCTAGTTGCTCTGTCTGTATTGAACAGTTATGTTTATTTGCTAACTCTTTTGCTTTTTCTAGTCCCACATCAGAAGCATCAATAGCTGTTACATTAAAATCGTTTTTAGCTAAAAATAGAGCATTGCGACCCTCTCCCTCACCTAAACAGAGAACTTCACTTTTTGGTTTTAAGAGTGTTGAACTTTTTTCAATATATGCATTAGGGTTTGTACCAAAAAGATAACCCTCACGACTAAATTTTTCATTCCACATTGTTTTCATTAGTAATCTTTTCCTTTTAAGTTATGCAAGAAGTCTATTAGAAAAGTGTTCTTCTTTTAGTATTTCTAGTGTTGTTTTTATATCATTTATGAATGTTTGTAATGCCATTTAAATTACTATTTATTTGTACCATAACGTTTGTTGTGAGTGATAGTTTTCCTGTTATGGTAAACTATTAGTCTCCTCGTACTTGTTATATTTTTGATTACTTTCTATCTTTCCAATAGTTAGGTTTTCTTTGAAGTTGCATAATAGCTAAAACAATAATCTCATTATCTCTTTGATAGTAGATTACGCCAAAGGGAAAACGGTTTGTTAAGCATCTTCTTATCTTTCCATCTAGTTTTTGCCAAGCAGTTGGAAATTCTAAAATTCTTTGGATTGTTTTTTGAACTTCATATGCAAATTCTGCACCAAGCCCATCTTTACATTCTTGATAATAATCAACTGAGGCATTTAATTCAAGTTCAGCATCTGGGTGGAAAGAGTATGTCATCTATGAGTGGAGTCTTTGAGAGATTTTTTTGAAAACTTCATCCCCATTAACTAATGTAACGGAATTTGACTCAATTTCTTGTTTTCTTTTATTTGCTTCTTTTATCCATAGTTTATCTATTTCACTATTTAATGGTGTGATACTGGCTAATATCTTATCAACAATTTCAGTCTTTAAATCTATTGGTAAAATATCTATTTCATTAAAAAGTTCATCTTGTTTTAAAGCTGTCATAATAAACTCCAATATTCAAATATACATCATTTTAGCAAAATGATATATATTTTATCATTAAATAAAACTATTAAACAATTTTTAGTGAGATTAATAAAAAAGTATGTCTTTAAACTTTTTTATTATCAAATCAAATGTAAGGTGCCGAATCATCATCAATCTCTTCAATTGTCATGATTTCAGCACCAGATTTTAATTGAACCGTATCTCCAGCATTAAAACTCATTTTCCACCTTTATTTAAATTTACCAAGCTATTTTCATAAACAGGCATATACAAACTTCCAGATAATGTGTTTCTGGGATATAACTGGGGCGCGGGTGAGCGAGATAACGGTTGAGTTAAGCGACAAGGCGATAAGATTCAGTATAAAATTACTCTTTTTTTTAACTATCTTTATAAGACTAAAGCTTAATAGTTTCGCTGTATAGCCTTGTTCGTTTTCTACGATTTGTTAGGTATTTTATTACTTACTCAATAACTCAGTTATCAGCTTATCTGATTCTACTAGACCTTTAGTTTTATTATAATCTATTCTACATTTTGGTTTTTTAAAATAGCTTGAATAAGAAAAAGTTTTTTCTACTTTTTCATGTTCTGTTATATCTTCTTTAACAATTTTGTCAATTGTTAATAATACACTTTCATATGAATCACTTAATTTGATATGATCTTCTGTATCTTCCAAATTGTTTTCTAATGTTTTATATATTCCATAACTTATTAATTCATCAGAATATGAAATAAATTCATATTTATCTTTACTAATGTGTTTTTTATCTAAAACTATTTTATAAATAAGATATGCTCGATATAATTGTTGATAGAAAGTAGAGTGTGGATTTCCATCTACTAACTTATAAAGTGATGATAATTCACTATTTGTAGAGTCATATATATGCTCTAAAACTTTTGCTATACTATTTTTTGAAACTTCAGGTTTTTCAAAATATGTAGCATACCAAAATTTTAAAACAGTATCACTATTTACCGTGATGTTATCTTTATTTTTTGGTAAAAATAAATCACCTTTTTTAGTAATATAAGATATCCCTTTAAGATTAAATAATTCTTTTGCATGTACATTAAAACTTTTATTACTAACTTTATCTCTAAAGTTAATTGGAGTTTGAGTATTAGTAGCATCTGTAATTTTATCAATCAACTTTTTATCATCTGTTTCGTATAATCTTACATTTACAAAAACATTTTCCAGCTCTTGCATGTTATCTTTATATTTGTTAAATAGAACTCTAGTTGTTTGTAGACCATTCACAATTACTGGATTAGTTGATGGAATCAAATAGTTACCAGTTTGTGGATTGTTAGGTAATATTAATTTACTACATATAATGGTAATACCATTATTTAAAAATGGAAAATATAGAGATTCATCTTGATTATCTAAAGTACTTTGCATTTTTTGATTAGCTTTAGTTCTTAATCCTAAGAAACCTCTTATATTATCTTCATATAGATAATCATATGTAGTATTTACAGACATTTCGTATTCTATTAAATTACATATTTCTATGGCTGATATTCTAAAATTAACTGATCTAATATTCTGGATTGAATAGCTGTAAATTGCTTGATTATCCATTGATGATAAAATTACATTAGATTTTTCTGGTTTAAATGTAAAGTCAACTTTATTTCTTTTAGAAACACTTTTCGTTGAATTGCTAATTTTATTATATAAACTTACATTATCATATATTTCAAAAAATTCACTTGGTCTATGATATTCATCATATAATAATTTATTTGACTTATAATTAGGATCATCATTTAAACCATTGTATAAAAAATAATGTCTTAACTCTATAAGAAATCCATCTTGTGACAATTGTTTATATTCATCAATTTTACTTTTTAAATCACTTATATTTGGTAGATTTATACCTTTTATAAATATATCTGATGAGTTAGCTTTTAATTTATCTAATTCATTTTGCTTTAGAGCTTTTTTATTTTTACATTGAAAAATATGCATGATATAATAGTTTTCAAAGTCTTCAAAGTATATGCCATCTATACCACCATCTTGATTACCTTGGATTTGAACATTATTATATATATCATCAAAACTTCTTTCCAAAATTGTTGAAATTGAAAAAATTTCAAAAGCGATATCATTACTGATATTAAATTTATTTGAGATTTGGTTAAGATATCCATCTATAAATAATTTAGTATTACTCATATTTATTTTCCTTGTTTAAATTGATCAATTATATCTTATTTTATATTTAAGGGTATGTACTTTCTGACACTATTACCTAACTATATAGTCAGTCCTGAAAAACCATGTAAGTTCCTATACATAGGGCTTTAAAAGCAATATTATCATATAGTTTCAACCAATAAAGCTCACAAAGACTATAAGTTACTGGTCGAAATGGACTAAAATATTGCTCCCAAAAGCCTCTAAAAACAACCAATCTAATCTTTTTCACAGCCCACTGTCTCAAATGTTAGATATGAATGATTCTCTAATTACACTAGCTTATGCGATAGACTGGAATGTTTTTGATGATAGTTTTGAAAAATATTACTCAAATGAAGGACGACCAGCTAAACCAATTCGTTTAATGGTAGGTTTATTACTGCTCAAACAAATTGAGAATTTAAGTGATGAAGATGTAGTGCTACAGTGGAAAAGGAACCCTTATTTCCAATACTTTTGTGGTTTTAATGAACTACAAATAATTGAACCTTGCCACTCAACTGAATTAGTCAAGTTCAGACAACGTATTGGCAAAGAAGGTATGGAGTTAATTTTTAATATGAGCGTCTCTCTTCATGGCAAAGTCTCTGAAGAGAAAGAGGTGATTGTTGATACCACCGTACAAGAGAATAATATCACCTACCCAACAGATGGCAAGCTAGCAATCAAGATTATTAATCATCTACATAAAATTGCCAACCTAGAAAGTATTCAACTAAGACGAACATACATGAAAGAGATTAAAGGTCACCGTATCTCATTACGTTTCTTTCGTCATCCTAGAAAAATAAAAAAAGCAAAAAGTGCAATGAAACGCTTAAAAACTATTGCAAAGACTTTGATACGTGACCTTGACCGTAATTTTACTAATGAGCAACACATCAAGTATGCTGAAGACTTTTATCTTTATATGCGCGTACTATTACAAGAAAAAAGAACTAAAAATAAAATTTATTCTCTTCATGAACCACACGCTTACGCAGTTAGTAAAGGTAAAGACCACAAGAGATGGGAATATGGTACAAAAGCTTCAATTGTCACAACTAAAAAAAGTGGCATCATAGTTGGAGTATCGGCACATAGTACAAACGAACATGATTCAAAAACACTTGAAGCTGCATTATCATCGGCAACATCAAATCGAACTAAACCTATTAAAGAAGCAATATGTGATAGAGGGTATGTGGGGAAGAAAGAGGTCAATGGCATAACAATCTCAATTCCAGGGAAAAAACTCAAACGTGACACAAAGTATCAAAAAGAAAAGAAGAGAGAAAAGTTTAGACGTAGAGCGGCCATTGAACTCATTATTGGTCATCTCAAATCAGATTATCGAATGGAAACAAATTATCTCAGAGGGTTTATTGGAGATGAGATAAATCTGCTATTGGCAGCTAGTGCATTTAATCTCAAGAAATGGATGAATAACTTCATCTTGTTTCTTTTTTCTCTCAAAATTACTCTATTTATCTACACTTTATGGATGCAAAAACAAAGAGAAAAAAGAAAACATTGGGAGTTAGTTTTATTGCTTAGATCGTTACACTAAAATTGTGAGAAATTGAAATGTGTGGTTGCTTTTTCAGGACTGACTATTTATTCATGAAACACCTTATCCCAAATTACCTAAATTAAAGGAGATAAAAAATGTTACTTTAAAAACAAAAGCATATCATAAATATTTTATTTTTATATATTTATGGTGCTCCCTTTTAAATATCTATTTTCATGCTTAAAAATAATGTGTAGTTTTAATACTGAAACAGTCATTATTTGGACAAAGTGTTGAATTATTATGAAGGCTAAAAAGAAATTACTTGATATTGTTTGTGATAAAGTTAGGTCTAAACACTACTGGCAAAAATTGATGAGATAAAAGAAGAAATAAATTATGCTAAAGTATGGCTAGGGATATTTGTTCTTACAAATATTAGTTTGATAAGTTGGTTAATTAATAATTATGAGACACCTGTTGAATTTAAAGTTTACGCTGATTTAAGTGGGATTGTTTTGCTGACAATATTTATTGGATTAATCCATAAAGGTATTAAAAATAAGATTTCAAAACTAAAGGATATTTGATGGAGTACTTAGTTATCGGTGTTATAGGTTTTTTTATAGCTACACTTTTATATAGCGGTTATGACGCTATTTAGTTTGATTCTGACAAATAAGAAAATATGTGTCAGGCGATGGATATAATACTCCCTTTTGTCAAGATCAGTAAACTAAGTTTTTTTATTCCTCTAACCTAATTTGCTTTGTTATTACTAAAAAAATTATCCATATATTCTTTCCACTGAATATATATTAAAGATAAAACCCTTTTTCTGAGTTAGTAAAGTTTTTATTAGCGATATTTTCTAGTAATACAGTAGCGTATGAACTTTTAGGAAGTGAAAATTTAAGTTCTGCACCTTTTGTCTTTTCATTGTAAGTAAACTTCATCTCTTTTGGGTAAATCCATGCAACTCTTCTGCTTCCTTTTTCATGAATATGAGAATCATCAAATCTTTTCTCTATTTCATAAGCTTCATCCATTGAGCGCCAAACTTTACGACCTGGTAGAAGTCCAGTTGGCACTATCGTTCTATTTTTGAAGTTTTCAATTGTCTCTACTAAGTTTTTTGGAGTAAATAGTTTGTTCTCTTTTAAATTTAACATTACATCTCCGCTTAAAATTGTAAATTGTTCTCTATTCTTTTGACTAATTTTGACTCTTTCATGTAGCCAATTGTTAAAAAAGTGACTTTGATAAGCAGAAGCTAAAAACTTTCTAAGTTTACTGTCTTTAATAAATTTGTCGCCATAGACTACACTTTTAGCCTCCTCAAAACTTGAACCATCTCTGCCAAATCTTTGGTATCCAAAATAGTTTGGCATTCCAGATTCTTTTATTGAGTTAAATATGGTTTCAAAGTTTTCTTTTTGATCTAATTGAAGATTTTTAATTTTTAAAGTAAATCTGTTTCCTTGTAAATCACCAATACTAAGAGATTTTTGGTTTAGGTAAGTTTTTAAAATCTTAATATTTTTATGACGTATGTTTTTTAAAGATCTTTCATATTTTTTATGTATAGAGATATATTGCTGTGTGGTGGCATGTTTGTCTTTTAATCCAGCATACCCAAATTCAAAGTTGTCTATTCTGCTCATTTGACTTAGTGAACTGAGTAAATCCCATGTTGAGAGGTTTTTTTTCTCAATATGGAGAATTAAAAAATTTCCACGTCCACTGAATTTATTTTGCGGTATCTCTTCAACTTTAAAATCTTCAATACTTTGTTTAAATGAAAAGTCGATTGGTTTGTGTGTTTGTGTAAATACTCGTTGCACTAATTTTTACTCCTATTTTCTATATCTTTAAAATCTGATCTTCTTGTTTCTAACTCATCTCTGTAAGTAGTGTAGTCTCCAAAGTCAAAAAACTTGTTATATCTAGTATGTTTATACTTCAGTGGTTTTGAGTGTTTTATTGGACACCAAAACTGCTCTGTTCTAGCTGAAATCTCTTGAACGTAAGCTATGACACCATTAAAATATTCACAATAGAAGCAGTTTATTTTCTCTACTCTATCTAAATAAAATAGATTGTATCTATCTAAAATAACATAGTCGCCTCTTTTAACCTTTGGAATCTTATATATTGGAAAACATATAATTTGGTAAATTGTTACAGAGATGTCTACGATGAATGCTGGAATCATCATTGCCCAAATAAATGGTATTGTAAGGACTGCTAGGAATGTAAATGATGAGAGGTAGTTTATGGAACTTTTTATTTTTGCTCTGCCTTTATTAATAACACTCTCTTCAAATTTTATTTTTTCATTTTCAATTTTATAAAAAAATTCCTTCTCTTTACTCTTTAGTTCACCTATTAGTTCATTTTCAAGTGTTTTTATCTGCTCAATTATTTCATTTACTCTATTGTCCATAATATAGCTCCATATTTTTGAAAAAGTATACCTGAAATGTCTATATTCAGTTAAGAGCTATTTTAATTTTATAGATTTATAATATGTATATAGAGGTGTGTTCTCTAGTACTGTTTTAAAGGAATCTATTATGCTTCTTACATCATATAACCCATTCAGGGACATTAGGGACATAGAGAGTTTAATGTTTGGTGATCGTGCTCTTGCAAAAGTGCAAGATAGTGTCGCCACATTTTCTCCGCAAGTAAATACTCGCGAAGGAGAATTTGCATATCACGTTGATGTTGATCTTCCAGGAGTAAAAAAAGAGGATATAAAAATTGACGTGAAAGATAATATGTTGATTATTAATGGTGAACGTAGTTTTAAAGATGAAGTTAAAGAGGAAGACTACTACAAAGTAGAAACTAGTTTTGGAAAATTTGCTAGAAGTTTTACACTACCAGATAATGTAGATATTGAGAATATTGATGCATCTACAGACAATGGTGTACTTGAAGTTGTCATTCCTAAATTAGAGATGAAAGAGAGTGTAAGAAATATCTCTGTCAAATAAGTTTTCATAGGTCTCTTCTTTGAATATCATCGCAGGGGAGGTGTTTTTTGTAAAATGATTGGTATCATGAGGTAATAAAAAAAGGGTATGATGTGTAAAATTTAAAAGAAGAGTGATGTCATACATTAGTTTGTCAGATTGTAGGTTATATTATGAACAGGTTGGTGTTGGTGAGACCGTGCTATTTTTACATGGGCTGGGTGCGAGTACTCGCATGTGGGAGGAACATGCTGAGGTACTATCTTTAAATTATAGAGTTATATTGGTAGATATTAGGGCACATGGGCGTTCTACTGCTGGTAATATGCCCTTGAGCATAGAACAGTTTAGTAATGATATTTTTGAATTTTTTAAAGCTTTGGAACTATCTTCAGTCCACTTAGTGGGTTTTTCATTAGGTGGAATGATTGCGTATGAGTTTGCAGTGAAACACTCTAATTTATTGTCTACATTAACTATTTCAAACTCAACACCTCACTTTTTATTAACAAGTTTAAGTGATAAAATTGAATTTAGTATTAGACTTCTATTGCTAAAAGTATTTGGTATTAATCTAGTTGCATTTTTAATGGCAAGAAATCTTTTTCCAAAACCATCTCAAGATGAGTTTAGAAAACGTTTAATTGAGCAGAGTAAATCTGTTTCATTAAAATATTATATTAAGACTATAGAGCATTTAGTAGGCTGGAGTGTAGTAGATAAGCTCTCATTAATTGATGTTCCAGCATTGCTTATAGAATCTGAATTTGATTATTCTATTTTTTCTCATCAAAAGAGATATGTAGAAAAGTTTAAAAATGCAAAATACCTGCGACTTAGTGGCTCCAGACATATGAGTCCTTGGGATAGCAAAGATGACTTTTTAGAGATAGTTAATCAATTTATTTTAAAAAATAGCTCTACTAAGTTGGAGTAAATACGTTATTACTAAGCACTTTAAGAGTATTATTTTGTATATATTTTAGAGGCACTTATGGAAAATACAGAAGATATAAATTTAGAAAATGCAAATGTTTTAGAGCAACTTCAAGATTTAATAGAGCAAACATATGTAATAGAACGAGAGTATGAAGAGCTAAAAAACTCTCATGATAGTGTTGAAAAACTCGTTGATTTGTCACCTAATGCACTGTGGATTTTAGAAGAGAATGGTGATGTGTTTTTACAAAATTCAAAAGCTAGAAACCTCTCTGAACTTTTAGGTATTATTGATTTATCTCTTCAAGATAGTGAAATATCTTATGATAAATACTCATATATTGTAAAAGTAGGTCGTTATAAAGATAAAATTCTGTTAAGTGTTACTGATAATACTGAGCAAAAAAATAGAGAACGTCTAGCAACAATGGGTCAGATGGCGGCACACCTTTCTCATGAAATTAGAAATCCGATTGGGTCTATCTCTTTACTTAGTTCTACTCTTTTAAAAAGGGTTGATGAGAAGAACAAACCAATTGTTGAAGAGATAAAAAAGTCAGTTTTTAGAATAGATAAAATCATAAAGGCTACTTTGATGTTCTCTAAAGGGGTAGTGGCTAGAAAGTCTACTTGCTCACTAGATAAATTATTAGAGGAGTTAAATAACTCTATTGCCTATTACAGCTATACAAAAGATATAGATTTTAAATTAGAGTTGCCAAATATTAAGATATTTGCAGATTTTGATTTACTCTCTATGATGCTCTCTAATTTTATTTTTAATGCTATTGATGCTATTGAAGAGGATGAAGAAGATGATGGCGTTGTTGAACTTAACTATTCTGAAGATGATAGTTATCATATATTTAAAATTTATGATAGTGGTGTTCCAATTGAAGATAAAGAAATTTTGTTTGAAGCATTTAAGAGTACAAAAGAGAAAGGCAATGGTTTGGGACTTGTATTATCACTTCAAATTGCAGATGAACATGGTGGTAGTATTAAGCTTTTAGATGAAGATAAAAAAGGTTTCGAAATTAAATTAAAGAAAAAATTATGATAATAGATACACATGTTCATTTAGATGATGACAGATATATTGATGATATTGAAGATGTTTTAAAACGAGCAGAAGATTCCAATGTAGTAGCTCATATAATTCCAGGTGCTGATCCAAAACATTTAGAAAGGGCAATAGAACTTTGTCAAAAGCATGAGAATATATATTTTTCTATTGGTGTTCATCCTTATGATGCTCAAAATTACAATGAAGAGTATTTGCTTCAGTTTGCAACTCACAAGAAGTGTGTTGCAGTTGGTGAGTGTGGATTAGATTATTTTAGATTACCTGATGATGAAGATGAAAAATTAGAAGTTATAAAAAAGCAAAAAGAGGTTTTTATTGCTCAGATTAAATTGGCAAAAAGGTTAAAAAAACCTCTAATAGTTCATATTAGAGATGCTAGTAGTGATTCTAAAGAGATTTTACTAAAGCATGGAGCAGGCGAAGTAGGTGGTGTTTTACACTGCTTTAATGCAGATGAACAACTTCTGTCGTTAGCAGATGAAAATTTTTATTTTGGGATTGGTGGGGTATTGACATTTAAAAATGCACGTAAATTAGTTCAAATTTTACCACGCATTCCTAAAGATAAATTGTTAATAGAGACTGACGCTCCATACCTAACTCCACATCCTCATAGAGGAGAACGTAATGAACCATCATACACAACTCATGTTGCAAAAAAAATTTCAGACGTTTTAGAAGTACCTTTAAATCATATAGAAAGTATTACAACATCTAATGCAAAAGAGCTTTTCAGAGAGTTGAAAGAGGTTTTATAGTATAATCGCGCAACTTTATACTGAAAAGAGAAACATGCAGAATATAATATTATTTTTATTTCTTTTGATTGCGCCATTGAATGCAGCATTGACATTTGAGAACAATCATGAAAAAGAGGTTCAAATTTTAGAGAGCTTTGATATTGAGCCAACATTTTTAAATGAGCGTTACTTCATTAAACTTTCAGAATATTATAGAAAAGAGTTTCAGCAAAAACGTTTTTTCAAAGCGATGAATGATGCCTATATCTTTTTACCACATATTAAAGAGATGATTGCACAATCTGGTATCCCAACAGCTTTTCTCTATCTTGCTATGGCTGAATCAAACTTCTCAACAAGAGCATATTCACGTAAAAAAGCCTCTGGACTTTGGCAGTTTATGCCAGCTACTGCTAGAATTTATGGACTAAAAATTGATAGTTATGTTGATGAGAGACGTGATTTAATAAAGTCAACAGAAGCAGCTATTAAATATTTAAAACATGCTCATAAGCGTTTTGGAAAGTGGTACTTAGCAGCACTTGCTTATAATTGTGGTGAGGGACGAGTTTCTCGTGCGATTAAAAGGGCAAAGACAGATGAACTATCAGTACTGCTTAATGCACGTAAAAAGTATGTGCCACGTGAGAGTCGTAACTACATTCGTAAAATTTTAGCACTTGCTTTAATGGCAAATGATGAGAACTTTTTAGTTAAGTCTGAATTTGATCACTTGATGAATAGAGCAAATGCATACTCTCTTTCTACTGTGTATGTCCCAAAGGGTGAACGTTTAAGCCATATCGCAAAATCAATTCAGATGAAGCATGAAGATTTGAAAGCTTTAAATCGTCACCTTCGTTATGACTTTGTTCCACCATATGGCGAAAAATATGCTGTATATATTCCATATATTAAATTAGCAGATTTTAAAGTTAGCTATAGACCAAGTCCTAAGCAGAGATATTATGTGCATAATGTAAAAAAAGGTGATTCTCTCTATAAAATTGGCAAAAAATATGGTGTTGGCTACAAGATGATAAAAGATTTTAATAGATTAAAATCAAATAGACTAAGTCTAAAGCAAAAGCTTATAATTCCAAAAATATATGATGCTAATGTTAAGTCAAAGCAGAACTATAGAGTTAGAAGTGGAGATACTTTACAAAAAATTGCACGTCACTTTGATATGAGTGTTGAAAATCTTATGAAAGTTAATACTCTTAAAAATAGTGTAATTAAAATTGGGGAAAAACTAGTTGTATATAATTAAACTATTTTTATTAACTGTAATTGGGTTGATACTATTTACAGGATGCGAACAGCGTACATATGTAGAACCAAATTACTCTACTGATTATGTACCAAGTTATTATGATAAAAAAGCGCAGAAGAGGCTTCCTGCAACAATGCGTTCGTATACAGTTATGGGGAAAAGGTATCATCCTACAGTTGTAAATGTTGGCGAAGAGTTTAGTGGACGTGCGAGTTGGTATGGACCAAATTTTCATGGGAAACTGACATCTAATGGTGAGACCTATGATATGCATGACTTTACAGCAGCTCATAAAACTCTACCTATGAATACAGTTTTAAGAGTTACAAACCTTGTAAACAGTCGTACTGTAGTTGTTAGAATTAATGATCGTGGGCCATTTGTAAATAGTCGTATAATTGATTTGTCAAAATCAGCTGCTACTAAAATAGATATGGTAGGTTCTGGAACAGCACCAGTAAAGCTTGAAGTACTCGGGTTTGATAGTAGAAAATTAGGTTATGGAGCTGTATCTTCAAAAACTATCAACAATTTTTATGTTCAAATAGGAGCGTTTAGAAATAGAAGTGGTGCCCAGACTTACACAAAAAGATACACAAATATTTTAGGTAGATATAATAGTGTTATTAAGACTTTAAATTTTGATGGAGAGCCACTGCACCGTGTTTGGTTAAATGGTTTTGAGAGTGAAGAAGAGGCTCGTGATTTTGTTGCACGTGGTGAATTTAAATATGCTTTTATTACAAGGGATTAGCAATGATTAAACTTCAAAGAGATACTAAAGAGACACAGATAAAAGTTGAATTAGATGTTAATGGTAGTGGTAATTCAGAGATTAAAACTGGTATTGGATTTTTTGATCATATGTTGGAGAGTTTTTCTAAACATTCGTTAATTGATTTAAAAGTAGAGTGTATTGGTGATACTCATATTGATGATCATCATAGCGTAGAAGATGTTGGTATTGTGATTGGAAAAGCTTTAAAAGAGGCAATCTATCCAGTTGAAAAGATTGAACGTTTTGCAAATGCAACAATAGTAATGGATGAAGCAGCAGTTAATTGTGATTTAGATATTAGTAATCGTGCATTTCTTGTATATGAGTTAGGTGTATCTGGACAGGTTGGTACATTTGATGTTGAACTTGTTGAAGAGTTTTTTAGAGCATTTGTCTTTAATGCAAATATAACAGCACACATTATAATGAAACGTGGAACTAATAAACACCATATTATAGAGGCATCATTTAAATCTTTAGCTGTTGCTCTTCGTCGTGCACTTTTACCTAATGAACGTCTTGGTGTTCCAAGTACAAAAGGTGTACTTTGATTGAACTTATTGTTCTTGATGTTGATGGAACTATGACAGATGGACAAGTTATATACAGCTCATCTGGTGAAGAGTTAAAGTCATTTAGCATTAAAGATGGAATGGCAATTAAAGCTTGGAATACATACTTAAATAAACAGAGTGCAATTATTACAGGTAGAAACTCTAAAATTGTAAAACGTCGCTCAGTTGAGCTAAGTATTCAGCATCTACACCAAGGTCAAAGCAAAAAGGGTAAAGTACTTCAAGAGATAATGAAGCATATGAATATTGAAAAATCAAATGTTGCAATTATCGGCGATGATTTGAATGACCTA
>Ga0316207_10000138_pt1 | contig 149590 bp, 141 predicted proteins | sample 6weekpyrite_MG_FD_204943 | JGI IMG/M metagenome (GOLD analysis project Ga0316207, IMG submission 204943) | Microbial mat bacterial communities from mineral coupon in-situ incubated in ocean water Damariscotta River, Maine, United States -... | ecosystem: Environmental > Aquatic > Marine >... | reverse complement strand
TCCTTACGCGTCGTTTTTTTCTTGGACTGATATTCAAGGTCTGAAAAGCTGCTTTGTTTCATATCGCTACGCTCAATTTATTGCTTGAGGGGATTATCTCAAATTCTGAGACTTATGCAGAGGTTCCTTAAGTAAATCCAAGAAACTTACACATTCAATATTAACCTCAGGTAGGTCACAAACAGCAGGTATTTTGTAATTTGACTTGAGCGCTGGCAGGTTGTTCTGTCGACTTTCCTCGCTCACTAATATTGTTTCGTTTTCCTTCGCAATCGAAATAATTAATAAATCATTCTCACCTACACCTTTAGTGTATTCCTCTTCGACTATACCTAATAATGTTTTAATTTCCTGGGCCGTCACCAAACTAGTCGCGGTTAATGGGTAAACCTCAATGTTATTGTTTTTAAGCCATTCGCCACATTCAGGAATTTTATGGCTAACCTCATCCAAAGCCTTAGCTGATATACCAAAGCTTTTATTATCTATCCGTTCTGAAAACCACTGCCATAAGGAGTCAAAATGTGGATTATCAGGTGGGTAATTATCCCATGCATGAATCATAGATGAAGCATCAAAGCTATACATACCGCTCCAGTTGGCGTACATCACTGATTTTAAGATTGTCTAAATATGTACTTGCTTTCGCTAAAGTAATTTTTCGATTATGTAAAGAATCAAATACTGCATAGACGAAAGGTTTACCAAACACATTTATTGGCTCTCTATGCCGATATGTTCTTGGTATTTTTACCGCTTCTTTTTTTATTTCTTTAACAGCTTGCTGGTTTTTGAAGCTTTTATAATTTTGATAATCTTGCTGTGATATATGATTGTTTATCAACAACCTCACTAAGATTGCTTCACCGCTAACACACCAACGATGTTTATAGTCACTTAAATAATTATCGTATTCAGAAATTTCTAAGCTTAATAGTTGAGTTACATCTAACTCATTTAAAAAGTCATCTGGAATTAATAAGTTACCTGCAAACTCATTTGCTTCTTTTTCCATGCCTTGATAGCTATGAAAATCCTCTTCATCGTCAATTGCGCTTTCTTTATGCAGCAGTAAATGGGCAAGTTCATGCATTAAAGTGAATGCCTGAGCTCCTTTACTAAATTGTTTTTTGATTACAATAACTGGCAATGTATCGTAGTAAAGTGAAAAACCGCGAACTGGATTATCTTTATCGATTTGCCATTTACCATTGTACCCATTAGATACAATGACCATAATTCCTTTGCTCTCTACCGCTTCGCGCATAGCTTCAAAACTATCAGAAACAGCAATATTCAACCACTGACGTGCATATGCACTAATTGATTTAATGTCTTTAATGTTCCATTTTATCTTGGGATGCCAATCTTCATTTAGTGGCTCATCTAAGTCTTCCATTAAACCTATATATATCTTTCTTTGCTTTTCAACACGTTCGATAAATGCTCTCAGTTTTGGTGAACTAATAGGTTTTTGGTTATTAATAGTTCGAAATTGGGGAGAATAGATTTTGTCTTCACTGGCCTCATTAGGGTCAAGAAAAAACAATAAGCTACGTTTAAAGTAATTTGCTATTTTCTCTAATTGATTAACACTTAATGCCTTTTGATTTTCCATAACCTGTTCAAGTGTTTGTTTGGCAATATGAAGCTCTAAAGAAAGCCCCTCAAGGTCTATATCAACGGTGCTCATGCACCACTGCAAACGATTTGGATTGATGGATATTTTTTCCATGACACTATTATAGCGTACCTTTAAGCTATTGATTTAATGGGTGATAATTTAAAATAAACACGATATTGGTACTAAAGTCATTTCTACTGCGCTGATAGGTTAACGTTTTAACTCAGCCGCCGAAGAATGAGGTCGGCTGGAGTGCTTGGTTAGCTGTGATTTTCTTCGACATTATATTTAGCCCTCAATTTCCAACATTTTGCTATAAATACCAAATACCCCGTAACCACTAACAACTGGAATGGTGCCCAATAAACTTGAAGCCATGAAGATTGGTACTCGTTAAATCCGGCTTCGCCTGTTGCTACTGTGCATAAGTGATTTCCCTGGAAAGTAGCACCTATTAAATATTTGCCTACAACTAATGCACATAACCCCAAAATTACCAGTGAAGGCAGACTTAACCAAAGATACTTGATATGGTGTTTTTTCGTTATCGCCATACCAGCCAAGAGCACTAGCGCAGCTGGGGCATACAAATATAAACTTACTCTCCAAGCATCCTCGCTGCCCATAGTACATGTTGTCATTTCAACACATGCGATTAGTAACACAAAAACCCATGACAGCACCCAACCCATATATTTTTACCTACAGCTTATATGTTAATAAGTAGAAAGGGCATTCTGTCTAATAACCGTATAGGGTTATTAGACAGAAATAATCGTATAAAAAACCGCCAGTCCACCATACGATAGCTTACTATATATTTCAATAACAGAATTTACCGCTATTCTGTATAACACCCAGTATCCCGCTATTAGACAGACAACACAGACAGAGAAGGCTGAAATGTCCTGCAAAATAAATCGTGGAAATGGTGAATTGCATCCAACCTCTGAGCGCCGGTTGGATCATTTTTTGAAAGGAAAACTGGGGGTAGATCAGAATTGATCAGAGGAAAACCAATAATTACTGCTCTGCAGCCACACTCATGAGTAACTCACTCACCGCCTCAACCCGCTGTTCAAGATCCGGCAGCAACATCGTAAAGCGTAGCTTCTCCTGCCCATCCAGTTTATAGGTGTTGGGCTTTCGCTGAATCAGGTTGATGATCTTCATCGGATCGACATTGGGTTGTTCGCCAAAGACGATTCTGCCGCCATGTGAACCTGCCTCGATCTTGCGTACCCCGATCGGCGCAGCTTTTAGTTTAAGCTCGGTGACGGCGATCAGGTTTTTCGCTGGCTCTGGTAGCAGCCCAAAACGATCGATCATCTCGACCTGTAGTTCACGCAGTTCCGCCTTGTCTTTAGCATTGGCAATGCGTTTGTACATCACCAGCCGGCTATGGACATCGGGCAGGTAATCTTCTGGCAACAGTGCCGGGACACCGAGGTCGATCTCTGAACCGCTGTGCATCGGCTGCAACAGTTCCGGTTGTTTGCCTGCCTTTAAGGCCTCAACGGCACGTTCCAGCAGGTCGGTGTACATCGAAAATCCGATCTCCTGAATGTGGCCACTCTGCTCATCGCCGAGGAACTCACCGGCACCACGGATCTCAAGATCGTGCGTGGCAAGGGTAAAGCCCGCACCGAGTTCTTCGATCGACTCAATCGCCTCCAGCCGTTTCTCGGCATCGCGCGTCATGCTCTTCTTTGGCGGGGTGATCAGATAGGCGTAGGCTTGATGATGCGAACGCCCGACACGACCACGCAGCTGATAGAGCTGTGCCAGTCCAAGTTTATCGGCGCGGTTCATAATAATGGTGTTGGCGTTCGGTACATCGATACCGCTTTCGATAATCGTGGTACTGACCAGAATGTTGAAGCGCTGATGATAGAAATCGAGCATGATCTGCTCTAACTCGCGTTCGTTCATCTGACCATGGGCGAATCTTATCTCCGCCTCCGGCATCAGTTTTTTTAGATCTTCGGTAATTTTGTCAATGGTGCGCACTTCATTGTGCAGGAAATAGAGCTGCCCGCCGCGGCGGATCTCACGCAGGCACGCCTCGCGGATCAGGGTGTCGTTCCACTGACGTACAAAGGTCTTGATTGCGATGCGTCGTAGTGGAGGGGTCGCGATGATCGAAAGATCACGAATGCCGGTCAGCGCCATGTTGAGTGAGCGCGGAATCGGTGTTGCCGTCAGGCTCAGCGTATCGACGTTGCTGCGCAGCGATTTGAGCTGCTCTTTCTGTTTAACCCCGAAGCGATGCTCCTCATCGATGATGAACAGACCGAGGTTTTTAAACTTGATAGTGCCACTAAGTAGTTTATGGGTGCCGACGACGATATCGATTTTGCCATCTTCGATCTTTTTCAACGCCTCAGTCGTCTGCTTTTGAGTCTTAAAGCGTGACAGTACCTCCACCTGTACCGGCCAGTCGGCAAAGCGGTCTTTAAAGTTCTGGTAGTGTTGCTGGGCCAGCAGTGTGGTCGGTACCAGTACCGCGACCTGCGCACCGCCCTGAACTGCGACAAACGCGGCACGCATCGCCACTTCTGTTTTACCGAAGCCGACATCGCCGCAGACGAGCCGATCCATCGGTTTGTCGGTGGTCATGTCTGCAATCAACTCAACGATTGCCTCCTGTTGGTCCGGGGTCTCTTCAAACGGGAACGCGGCAGCGAAGGTGGCGTATTGATCATCGAGCGCGGGGAAGGCGTGTCCTTTACGTGCGGCGCGGCGTGCGTAGATATCGAGCAGCTCGGCGGCGACATCGTGCGCCCGCTCTGCGGCCTTGCGCTTCGCCTTTGACCACTGTTCGGTGCCGAGTTTATGCAGTGGCGACTGCTCCTCCGATACCCCGGCATAACGGCTGATCAGATGTAGCGACGAGACCGGGACATAGAGCTTGTCGCCACCGGCATATTCGAGCATCAGGTATTCATTAACATGGCCGCCGGCATCGAGTGTCTGCAGGCCAAGATAGCGGCCGACACCGTGCTCTTCATGCACGACAGGTGAGCCGATGGTTAGCTCGGTGAGGTTTTTGACCACCGCTTCAATATCGCGGCCACGCTTCTTGCGTCGGCGGCGCTGCATCACCTGCTCACCAAAGAGCTGTGATTCACTAATTACGGCTATTCGGCCTGCACTGGAGAGAGTATCTTCGAGCACGATGCCCTGATCAAACGGGGCGACGGCGATCGCAAACGGCGCATCGCTATCGATGAATTCTGTCCAGCCCTCAAGCTGTTCTGGATAACGCTCGTTGTCGCGCAGCATCTCCAGCAGTGTCTCCCGTCGTCCGGTGGTCTCGGCGGCGATCAACACCCGTCCGTCAAATTCATCCAGGAAGGACAGCAGTGGTGACAGTGGATGCGGTGCACGAGGCGGCAGGCTTAACTTTGGCGGTGGGCTGGTGGCGAAGTTATAGCCCTCGCCATCTTCCAGCGTGAGTTGGCTCAACTGAATATTCGCCCTCGCCTGCAGTTGCTGCGATAACTGTTCCGGCTCAAGAAAGAGTCTGTTGGGTGCGAGTAGTGGACGCTCAAGGTCGTGACGTCCCGACTCATAACGTTCACTGCACTCCTGGCAGAACTGGGCCGCTGCCTCGGCTGTTCCTTCTGCAGCAATGATCAACGTGCTTTTTGGCAGGTAATCAAACAGCGTCTGTGTCTGTTCAAAAAAGAGTGGTAGATAATATTCGATACCGGCGGGTGCCAGCCCCTGGCTGACGTCGCGATAGATCACACTCTCCTGCGGATTACCTTCGAACAGGCTGCGGTACTGCTGGCGAAAGTGGGTGATGCCATCTTCGCTGAGCGGAAACTCACGAGCAGGCATCAGGCGGATCCTGTCGATGTTCTCTAGCGTGCGCTGTGACTCGGGATCAAAGGTACGGATGGTTTCGATCTCATCATCAAACAGGTCGATGCGGAACGGGGTTTTGCAACCCATCGGAAAGAGATCCACCAGTCCACCACGCACGGTGAACTCACCATGTTCCATTACCTGCGACACATATCGATAGCCGCTGTTATCAAGGCGGTTGCGTATCTCGTCGATATTGAGCTTCTGCCCGACATCCAGCATCAGCGTATTTGATTCCAGATAGTCGCGCGGTGGCAGTTGGTGCATCAACGTGCTGATCGGCACGATGATGATGCCGCGTCTCAGCGATGGCAGTTGATGTAGTGTGCCGAGACGATCGGAGATGATGTCCTGATGCGGTGAGAAGTGATCGTACGGCAATGTTTCACGGTCCGGAAAGATCGATACCGGCATGGCCGGGTCATTGCCGAAATATAAACCCAGTGTCTGCGCCAGTCTCTCTTCACCATGAATATCAGCGGTGATTACCAGCAGGGGACCGTCGTGTTGCTGTGCAGCACTGCTGATCGCGAGACCAACACTGTTACCGTAGAGTTTCCCCCATTTCATTGTCGGGGTATCGCCTTGCGGTTGAGCTGATGGTAGTGGCGGTGAAAACGGGGTGATTACGCTCATTGTGTTCGGAGATGTTTAATCTTTGATCTGGCTGGTCGGCAGGTATGTTGCGGCAGATTATCGCATATTTCGTGGCAGGGCGGGCTGGCTTTTCCTGTGACGTTTGGTGCGGCCGCTATAGCGGCAGAGATTCGAGGGTGAATGCTCCGTTGTGGTGTAGCAAAACACTGCCCTGTTGGTACCAGTCGCCGAGCACGGTGCGTTTGGCCGGTTCACCATCAAGTTCAAAGTGATGCAGCGCAGGGCGGTGGGTGTGCCCGTGAACCAGGTGGTGCACGCCATGTTCTCTCATTACCTGTTCAACGGTGGACTGATTGACATCCATGATCTCGGCGCTTTTCTCTTTTGAGCGTGTACGGCTCTCTTCTCGGAACTGGCTCGCGATAGAAATTCGTTTTTCGATCGGATGGCTGAGAAATTCGTTACAGAACGCAGGGGCACGTACCTGCTGGCGAAAGGCCTGATAGTCGACATCATCGGTACAGAGGGTGTCACCATGCATCAAGAGTATCCTGAGGTCATCGAGCTCGATCAGGGTCGGATCGTTGATTAGCTGGCTACCTGTTGCGCGACAAAAACTGTCGCCGAGCAGGAAATCGCGGTTGCCATGCATGATAAAAACTTCGACGTTGTTGTGGTGCAGTTGCTGTAGTGCATCGATCACTGGCTGGGTGTTTTCATCGATTGCATCATCGCCGATCCACGCCTCGAACAGGTCACCAAGGATATAGAGCCTGTCACCCGGCTGTAGGCGCTGTTGCAGAAACTCGACAAACAACCGGGTGATGGCGGGGCGGCTTGCACAGAGGTGCAGGTCGGAGATGAAGAAGGTCGTCACGATAGACGAAACCAGCCGTAGTCTATTGTGCGACGCGGCTCATCTTCTCGATGATCACCATTTTAGCGGGCACATCGGTTGGGAAAGGACCGCCGCGGCCAGTTTTCATGTGCTGAATGTGGTCAACAACATCCATTCCCTTAATCACCTTGCCAAATACCGCATAACCCCAGCCGCGTGAATTTTTACCGGTATGGTTGAGGAAACCGTTGTCTACCACATTAATAAAGAACTGCGCGCTGGCAGAGTGTGGTGCGTTGGTACGTGCCATTGCGATGGTGCCACGATCATTACTCAGGCCGTTATCGGCCTCATTCATGATCGTCTCATGGGTAGATTTTTTACTATAGTTTTTATCAAAACCACCACCCTGGATCATGAAATCAGGAATTACGCGGTGATAGATTGTCCCTTCGTAGTAGCCTTCGTCGACATAGCGAAGAAAGTTCTTCACAGTAACGGGGGCTTTGGCTGCATCCAGCGCCAATGTAATCTCACCCATGTTGGTTTTCATCAGTACCTGAACCTTATCAGCGGCACTCGCCATGTTTGAAAAGGTGAACAGTACGGTCAGCATCGTAAACACGGAGGTTTTTAAAAGTCGTTTAATCATTGTTCAATCCAGTTCTTCTAAATTGGGGAGTACATATCATAAAGGGTTTGCAGGTGAGATAAAAGTCGTCTGTAAGGCTTCGCATGGGGAGGATTTCAGGGTGCTCTATCTTGTTGATGTTTCCAGGGTCCCAGTATCAGAGTTTGTTGCGTATTGCCCACAGGTCGGGGAAGAGCGGTGCGAGCAGGGTCCTGTAGAGGTAGTCGGTGCCGCTGGAGCCGCCAGTGCCAATCTTGTTGCCGATGGTGCGTTCGACCATTTTGATGTGACGGTAACGCCACTCCTGTAACCCTTCGTCGAGATCAATCAGGTGCTCACAGAGTTGTGTCAGCAGCGGTTCATCTCTGTAGATAGCGATCAGTTGCTGCTGCACTTCTTCATTGAGCTCAGGCGGCGTTGAGATATCGCGTGAGAGTTCCGATTCCGGTATGCGATAACCGTTACTGTTTAGACAGGCCAGAAAGGTATCCCATAGACTCGGCTGCCGGAGTAACGCCTCAAGATGCTTGCGTGTTGGCCCTCCTTCTGGGTAATGGACCAGCACCTTCGGGTTTCGTCGTCCCAGCATGAATTCAATTTCACGGAATTGCGCCGATTGAAAACCACTTGAACTTTCCAGTCGGTCACGGAAGGCACGAAAAGAGATCGGGCTGAGGGTTTCGATGATATCCATCTGTGCCACTAATACCTTGAGGATGTGCAGTACACGTTTCAGGTTGCGCAGCGCTATCGGCAGGTTCTGCTGTTCGAGTGCCGACTGAAAATCGGCCAGTTCATGGATGATCTGTTTGAACCACAACTCATAGACCTGATGGGTGATGATGAAGAGCATCTCATCATGCTCCGGGTCCTCTGAGAGCGGTTGCTGAAGTGTTAGCAACTCCTCAATCTGTAGGTATTTTGTATAAGTGAGTGGCATGAGTTTGATTATGGCATTAATTGAATGTGATGCAAGTTAACAATAGAGCCTCAGCCCGGGTTACTCACGGCCAGGGTGCAGGGTGTGGTGCACTCAACGGGCATGGTTACGTTACGAAACAGATCAATCAGGCAAAGGCCGAATCACTGTCGGCCTGGTCACTACGGTGCACCAGAAAGGCGACCACGGTGGCCTCGGCCGTTTTTACCCCACCGGCATAGAGTTCGCATTCAAGGGTATATTTCTTGTCGTTTTTGATCTCGGTGACATGGGCACGCAGTTCAAGTGCCTGATCATTTGCAGTGGGGGCGAGGTATTTGATATTGAGCATGCCGGTAGCAAATCGATAATAGGGCTCCGACATCAGTGGCCTGCCCTCATTGCGAATCGCGGTCGCCATTGCAGTGGCCATGCAGTGGCAGTCGATCAGGGTAGCGATGATTCCGCCACAGGTGACGCCATCCCAGCCTTCATGTTGTTTTTGTGGCTGCCAGCGACAGACCCCATCATCACCTTCCCAGTAGCTGTGGATTTTTAGTCCAGCGGCATTCTCACTGCCGCAACCGAAGCAGACATCGCCGGGCATTGCGTGTTGAAAGTACGCGAGTTCAGGCATCAGTGGTTCCTTCTTTTATCCAGCGCTCCATAAAGTGGTGGGCTGGCATCGCCAGTAGTTGTTGCTGGTCAAGCATTAATGTGGCCAGTGTCTCCGCCTGAGCTGCCGGGTAGTGTGGCGCCAGGTTGTTACGGAATTTTAGTTCAAGTAGTGGATATGCATCACTGCGGCGGCGGCGATGGCCAACCGGATATTCGATGCACGCCTCTTCAATCGAATCATTTTCAAAATGGATAACAACACGATTAGCGATGGCGCGATTTGCTGGGTCGAGGTAGTCCTGACTGAATGTTTTATCTTCAACTGCCTGCATTTTATCTCGCAGCGCATCGATGCGTGGATCGGCGGCGACCTCGTCGCTGTAGTGGTGGCTCTCCAGAGTACCAAAGAGCAGTGCGATGGCAACGGCGTACTGCAATGAGTGGTCGCGGTCTGCATGGTTATGCAAGGGGCCGCTTTTATTGATGATGCGCATCGCGGCATCCTGAGTATGGAGTTCGATCTGTTTGATGTGCTCCAGTTGGGTGTCGATTTTATGATGTAGCTGCACCGCACATTCGACCGCTGTCTGTGCGTGAAACTCAACCGGGTAGGTTACTTTAAAGAGGATGTTTTCCATCACGTAGCAGCCATACTCTTTGTTAACGCTGAGTGGCTGGCCATTGAAGCAGACATCGTGAAAGCCCCACTGTGGTGTTGTCAGGGTGTTGGGATAACCCATTTCACCGTTGATCGCCATCAGTGCATGGCGTACGGCGCGTGAGGTCGCATCACCGGCGGCCCACGATTTGCGCCAGCCAGTATTGGGGGCGTGGCGATAGCTGCGCAAGGTACCGCCATCGATCCATGCGTTGGAGAGGGCGTTGATGATCATCTCTCGATTACCTCCGAGCAGTTTTGTGGCGACGGCGGTGGAGGCGATCTTGATCAGGATCACATGATCAATGCCAAGGCGATTGAAGCTGTTTTCCAGCGCTAGTATCCCCTGGATTTCGTAGGCCTGGATCATTGTGTCGATTACATCGCACATCGTCAATAGAGGAAGACTGTACGCCAAATGACGATTGCGATAGTCGGCACAGGCGAGGATGGCACCGAGATTATCGGAGGGGTGGCCCCATTCGGCGGCGAGCCAGGTGTCGTTGTAGTCGAGCCAGCGCACCAGTGTGCCGATGTTGAATGCAGCATGCACAGGGTCGAGCTGATATTTTGTGCCGGGTATCGGAACGCCGTCACTAAGGGTTGCGCCGGGAACGACGGGGCCAAGTCGTTTGCGACACTCAGCCGTCTGTAGTGCGAGGATGCCGCACCCGAGTGCGTCGAACAGCGCGTAGCGGGCGGTCTCGATCGCCTCAGTGCTTGCGCCACTGTAGTTGCAGAGATAGTCGGCGAGATCGAGCAGCAGTTGATCGGGTGGTGCGCGCCGGTTGTCGTCGCTATTTTCGGTCTGTTCATTCATCGTCCGGATACTCCCGCGGGGCAGGGCCAGTGTATTCCGCAGTGGGGCGGATCAGGCGGTTGTCACCGCGTTGCTCTATGATATGTGCTGCCCAGCCACTGGTACGTGCGATCACAAACAGCGGGGTAAAAAACGGTTTTGGGATCGCGCACAGGTGATAGGCCGATGCGCTGTAAAAATCGAGGTTCGGAAACATCCCCTTTTCGCGACGCATTACCTGCTCGATCCGTTCAGATATTTCGTAGAGTGCTGTTTTGCCACTAGCTTTAGCGAGTTGTTGAGACCACTGTTTGATGATCGCAGAGCGCGGGTCGCAATGTTTGTAGACGCGGTGACCGAAGCCCATGATCAACTGTTTGTTAGCCAGCATCTCAAGCAGACCCGCTTCGGCTTCATCAGGGCTGTTGAATTGCGAGATCAGATCCATCGCCGCTTCGTTGGCGCCGCCGTGCAGTGGCCCACGCAGTGTACCGATGGCGGTAGTGATGGCTGAATAGAAATCGGAGAGGGTGGCTGTGGTGACCCGTGCAGCGAAGGTAGAGGCGTTGAACTCGTGTTCGGCATAGAGGATCAGTGATGCGTCGAGCGTGCGTCGGAGTCGTTCACTGGCAGGTTTGCCATGCAGAAGGCGCAGAAAATGTGCGGCGATGGTGTCGTCGTCGCTCTGGGTCTCTATCCGTTCTCCGTTGCTATGAAAGTGGTACCAGTAGAGCAACATCGATGTGAATGAGGCCATCAGGCGGTCGGCGATGTTGACCTGTTCGGCGGTTGTTCGTTCCGCTTCGATGCAGCCGAGCGCTGAGCAGCCAGTACGCAACACATCCATCGGATTGGTGTCTGCAGGGAGCTGTTCCAGAATCGCCTTTAATGGTGCTGGCAATGTACGCATCTGCTGTAATTTTTCGCGATAGGCGGTAAGTTGTATGTTGTCTGGGAGCTCACCATAAATTAGCAGGTAGGCAACGGCCTCAAAGGTGCTTTTACTGGCCAGCTCACGAATATCATAACCACGATAAAAGAGCGCGTCGCCACTTGCTTCGACGGTCGAGATCGCGGTTTTACCGGCCGTTACCCCGGCGAGTCCTCTGCTGTCACTGCTCATTATCGTCACTCCTACTCCTGTCGTCATCCCGCCCGCTGGCCTGGTCGAGCGCAGCCTCATAGCGATAGTAGTCGAGGTGCCGGTAGAGAGCTTCCCTGGTCTGCATCTGGTCAACGATCGATTTTTGAGTGCCGTGATGACGAATGGTGCTGTAGCCGTGCCATGCCGCAGCGCTCATCAGGCGGAAGGCGCTGAGCGGGTAGAGCGCAATTGCCACACCTGCATGCTTTAAATCGTTGAGTTCAAACAGTGGTGTCTTGCCAAATTCGGTGATGTTGGCGAGTATCGGTACTTCGAGCGCAGTAGTGATTTGTTGGTATTGTGCCAGTTCCGTTAACGCTTCGGGAAAAAGCATCTCGGCGCCGGCATCGATATAGCGCTGCATCCGTTGCATTGATTCACTCTCTCCTTCGACTGCGATGGCATCGGTTCTCGCCATGATGACAAAGGATTGATCGCTATTGTCACGCGCGGCGACGGCTTCATCGATACGTGACATCATCGCAACCGTTGAGACCAGCCGTTTGTTGGGTCGATGACCACAGCGTTTATTGCTCACCTGATCTTCGATGTGGATGCCGGCAGCCCCTGCGGCGATCAGTCGTTCCACTGTTTCGGTGATGTCATCAAAACCGGTGTCGACATCGACCAGCAGCGGCAGGTCGGTTGCGCCGGTGATGCGCTGCACATCTTCGACGACATTATCGAGCGTGGTCATCCCGAGATCGGGCAGGCCGTATGAGGCGTTCGCGACACCTGCACCGGAGAGGTAGAGGGCGCGGAATCCGGCCTGTTCAGCGAGTATAGCGCAGTAAGCGTTGATTGCACCGACCACCTGTAACGGCCGCTCTGCATCAAGTGCATTTCGCAGGCGCTCTCCGGCAGTGGTGTGGTTGTTCATTGTATGCGCTCGTCTGACCCTTTATTCTGCCTTGCCAAGGTCTCTGATCACGGCAGCGAGAAAGCGAGCCGCTTCGCCACCGGTGACACAGCGGTGGTCGACCGTCAGCGACAGGGGTAGCATGGTATGCACGACGGGCTGTTTGTCGACGGCGACTACCTCGTCGCGCACCTGTCCAGCGCCGAGGATGGCAACCGTCGGTGGTACCACAATGGGGTCGGCATAACGGCCGCCAATGGCGCCGAAGTTTGACAGAGTGAAGGTGTAGCCGCGCATCTCTTCCGCTGGTATGGTGCGCTCCTTCACATCCAGTTTTACCCGATTTAACGCACATCGCAGGTCATCAGGGCTGCGTGTCGCAATATCTCTCAGCACCGGTACAAACAGTCCTTCTCTGGTGTCGACGGCGATGCCGAGATCGATCTGTTTTCGCAGGCGGCGCCCAACGGCGTGGCCGTCGTACCACGCATTGAGGGATGGTTCTGCTTCGCAGCCGACCGCGATGGCTCGGATCAGGCGCAGCGTTGTGTCAGTCCCAGCCTGCCAGTCGTTGATGTCGGCATCGTCACAGATGGTGACATCGGCAACCTCCGCATGTGCCTGTGTCATGATGTGGGCCATCGCACGGCGCACGCCACGCAGGGGTTCCATCGGGCCGGCTTCTTCAAGGATTTTTGCGACACGTTGTACATCGGCGGCAGTGATCACCCCCTCTTTACCCGACGGGGTGACGATCGATAGATCGACCTTCATGCGCTGCGCCAGGGCACGCACCGCAGGCGTCGCCTTGATATTGAGGCTGCCACCACTCTTGCCACCAGCTGCTGCAATTGAAGTGGGCGCCTCTTTGATGACCCCTTTGCCGCTCTCCATTTCGCCCACAACGGTACCCTGATCCTGCTGGGTGGGGGCAGTTTGCTGGTTGGCTTCATCGAGTTCGAACTCGACCAGAGGATCACCTACCTCGGGGATGTCGCCAGCGGCGACATAGAGTTTGTGGATACGGCCATTATGGGGGGAGGGGATATCGACGATCGCCTTGGCGGTCTCGACAGATAGCAGTGGCTGGTCGAGTCTGACCTGGTCGCCCTCTTTGATGTGCCACTCGACAATCTCTGCCTCCTGTAGCCCTTCACCCAGATCGGGCAGCTTGAAAATATTCATGCTTCCTCCAGTGTCTTTTTCACCGCGCTGATGATGCGCTCTGTCGATGGCATGTAGTCGTTTTCCAGCTTGAACATCGGCATGACGGTGTCATAACCGGTGACGCGCTGTACCGGCGCGAACAGGCTCAGCAGCCCATGTTCAGCGAGTTGCGCGGCGATCTCTGCCCCCACGCCACAGGTGCGCGCCGCTTCATGGACGATGACGCAGCGCCCAGTTTTGGCGACGGAGTTGAGGATCGTCTCCATGTCGAGCGGTTTGATGGTGGCGACATCGATCACGTCGGCACTGACCCCTTCGGCGGCGAGCTGGTCGGCGGCCTGCAGGGTTTCATGGATCATTGCGCCCCATGTCACCAGCGTCACATCGGAGCCGTCGCGCAGCTGAAAACAGACATCGAGTGGCAACGCTTCGCCATCGTCCGGGACCTCCTGCTTCATCATGCGGTAGATCCGTTTCGGTTCGAGAAAGATGACGGGGTCGGGATCCTGAATTGCCGCGAGCAGCAGCCCGTAGGCACGCTGCGGGGATGATGGGATCACCACGCGCAGCCCCGGCATGTGGGCGAAGATCGCCTCGGTGCTTTCGGAGTGGTGTTCCGGCGCATGAATGCCGCCACCATACGGCGCACGAATCACCATCGGGCAGGTGATACGGCCGCGGGTGCGATTGCGCAGGCGCGTGGCGTGGGAAATAATCTGTTCGATAGTGGGGTAGATGAAGCCCATGAACTGAATCTCGGCGACTGGCCGCAGCCCCTGCGAGGCCATGCCGATCGCCATGCCGGCGATCATTACTTCTGCGAGTGGGGTGTCGAGTACTCGATCTGCGCCGTAGCGCTGCTGCAGGCCATCGGTGGCGCGAAAGACGCCGCCGTTGATCCCGACATCTTCGCCAAAGACGACGACATCCAAATTGTTCTCCAGTGCTCGTGCCAGCGCGAGATTGACCGCCTCAATAATAGTGATCTCAGCCATTATGATCACCTCCATTATTACTTGTCTGCTTGCCGAGTCGTTCAACCTCATCGCGCTGCGGCTGGAGTGCGTCGGGAAGGGTCTCGTAGAGGTAATCGAACATGCTCTCCGGTGGTGAAGGCGGGGTGTCAAGATAACTGTTAACGGCGGTTTCGACCTCGGTGCTACACGCATCGACCAGTTCGTTCTCTTTAGCAGCGTTCCAGTCGTGGTTGGCGATGAGGTAGTTACGCAGACGTTCGATTGGATCGAACAGCTTCTGTTCATCGACTGTCGTCTGTTCGCGGTAGCGGCTGGCATCATCTGCGGTGGTGTGATCAGACATGCGGTAGGTGATCGCTTCGATCAGCGTTGGACCGCCGCCACTGCGTGCCTTCTCAATCGCTTGCGACATTACATGGCGCATCGCGATCACATCATTGCCGTCGACCTGTTCGCCGGGAATGCCTGCAGCGATCGCCTTCTGTGCCAGTGTCTGTGCGTGAGTCTGAACATCTCTCGGCACCGAGATGGCCCACTGATTATTGGTGACCACCACTACCATCGGCAGCTGCCAGGCGCCGGCGAGATTGATCCCTTCGTAGAAGTCACCTTTAGAGGTGGCGCCGTCGCCGAGTACGCAGACGGCGACGCGTGGTTCCTTGCGCAGTTTCATCGCATAGGCGATGCCGGCACAGTGAGGGACATGGGTGGCGATCGGCACGGCGATCGGCATGTCGTGTGGCTGGTTCTGGTACGCCATGCCCTGTTCATCTCCGCCCCAGTAACGCAGGATCTCGCTCATCTCGACACGGCGTTGAAACTGTGCGCCATACTCTCGATAAGTGGGGAGCAGCACATCCTCGAAACGCATCGCACTGCCGATGCCAGTCGATACCGCTTCCTGTCCCAGCGAAGAGGCGTAAGTGCCCATCTTACCGGTGCGTTGCAGTGCGATCGCCTTGGTGTCGAAGGTGCGGGTCTGCACCATGGTGCGGTAGAGCGCAATCAACACCTCGCCGGAACTGGCAAACTCCGGTAACGGACCGACCAGTTCGGCGTGCTGGTTTAACAAATGGGTATAGCGGATCTCAAAGCGGGCAACGCAATCTTTCTCATTCGTCATATCGACTCCTTAAGCCTTTGCGCAGGCCGGGACTACGTAGTACTTCTGTTGTGCCAGCTGTGTGGCAATTACGTGAGTAATTTTTGTTGGTAGAATCGTGCTGGATGCTGGTTCTGGGAAATACGCCAGTCGCAGCAATCCTGGGGTCCACATCTAATTGTTCTGTTGCTGTTTGATTCATCGTTTGCTTCCCGTAAAAAAATGAACCTGGTCTGTTATGGTGACCTCATCCTGAAGCCTGAGAACTGACGGCTCTCAAAATATGAATATAATTGTTCGCGTCATATCATATATCGGCCACCGGCGTCAGTTATTGATAGTCTCCAGCGCTCTCCTCTTTGCCCTTTCGACTATCAAAATAAACACTTAACGTTATTTATGGGGGCTATTTGGGTAGTCATCAAGTCCCCGTTTGATGATGCCACTACTGAGATCATAATACTCTCCTTTGACGGCATTCTGGCCAATGCGGGCAAGAGCTTCATCATCGTTACTCAATAGCCCCCTGAGCAGGTGACGAATACGCTGACGACTGGTGCGGTAGAACTCGTTGGAGAGTTCGCGCGCGTAGGGGCGGTTAACCTGCTCGGCGTGCAGCGTGGTCATCGCGATGGTGAAGAGCTCCTCGCCGATCTGCTCAATCCGATTTTGTCTTCCCTGATCATCACGCATCGACTCGCGACAGATCAGCATCGCATAAAAGATATGGCGCGCCAGCTTGCGACTGGTGCGTTCGATATAGCCCAGCTTCTCGTTAACACGCGGCGCACTAAAGGCGGGGAGGCTGGGCACCATGCGCGGTTTCCACAGCGAGAGATACCAGCCAGGATATTTTGTCGCCAGTTTTAAGATCTGTCTGCTTCGGACGTTTAAACTGCTTTTTTCGCCAAACAGCGGCTTGATCTGTTCGAGGTGGTGGTTGAGCCCTTCGCGTGCCACATAGGGACGCAGGATGTCGGTTGCCCCTTCGCCGATGCGATACATGGTAGCGTCGCGCACCAGCTGCTCCATGCCGAAGCCGGGCTGGCCGCGAAACCGTTTTGAATCGGCGGTCTCGTAGCCCATGCCGCCGAAGATCACCTGAGCATCGTTGAGAAACTGGAGCGACTGTTCGGAGCAGAACATCTTGGTAATCGCCGCTTCGATACGGATATCGTACTGCTTGTGGTCGGACATCTGCCACACCCGTTCACACATCGCCTCCATCGCAAAGAGCCTGGTCGCCATCTCGCCGATACGTACCTGCTGGGTCTGGCGTGCGCCGAGTGGTTGTCCAAAGGTGACGCGCGTGTTGGCGCGGTCGAGTGTCGGCTGCCACGCCTGTTTGGCCATGCCTAGACAGATCGCCGGCACGCTGATCGCACGGCCGAGGTTAAGAATGGAGAGGGCGTATTTGAGTCCTTTGCCAAGCTCGCCAACAAGGCTGTCTGCCGGGATTCTCACATCCTCAAAGGTGAGGTGGCCGTTTTCGATACCGCGACACCCCTCGAACTGGCAGCGTTGCTGCACGGTGACCCCTGCAGTTTTCATATCGAGGATAAAGGCGCTATGGATACGGTCATCAAAGGGTTCGCCTTTTTTGGTTGGTACCCAGGTGGTTTTGTTGCCGACTGGATCGGTGACTCTACGTGCCGGGACGCGCGCAACCAGCGTAATGTAGCGGGCGATCGGGCTGTTGGTACACCACAGCTTCTGGCCATTGACGATGAAGTTCTCGCTATTGCTATCGATCACTGCTTCGGTCTGCACATTGGCGGCATCGGAACCGGTCTCCGGTTCGGTCAGTGCAAAGGCGGTGATCTCCTTGCGTGCGACCAGTGGCAGATATTTCTCCTTTTGCGCCTCGCTGCCGTAGAGCAGAATCGGCATGCCGATGCCGATCGATTGTGGTACTGCGACGGTTAGCGACAGGATATTGTTCCAGCTGGCGATCAGTGTCAGCACGCGGCCGTAGTTGGTGTATGAGAAGCCGAGGCCGCCGTACTTTTTGGGAATCTTCATGCCGAAGGCGCCAAGCTCGAGCAGCCCCTGGAGGAGATGGTCGGGGATCTTTGCGGTGCGTTCGATCTCGTCGGGATCGACGTGCTCTTTCAGGAACGCTTCAATCTTGTTGCAGTAGGCGAGGCCTTCGGCCTTCTCTTCTGGCGGCTCATCTGGGGGGAGCAGGAGTTCAAAATCGGGACGGCCGAGGAACAGGCCTGACATAAAGCTTGCACCCGTGAGCTGTTCCCGCACCGCTTCAATCTGTTCCAGTCCTTCGAAAAGCTTTCCCATGGTGCCCCCCGTATTCATCAGGAATGTCGTTTGGGGTATCGACCTCTACGCAAGAAATATGAGTTTGAGGTAATCTGTATGGTACCGAATTTACAGTAAAAAATAACCCTCTGTTATGAGTTGGCAGGGATGGGTCACTGTCGGGTGTCGGGTATGGCAGGGGTGATATGGCTGGCGAAGATCTCTTCGGTATCGATGCGGTCGAAGGTGTATTGCTGATTGCAGAATTCACACCCGACTTCGATCATTCCCTGCTCTTCGATGATCGCGCGTGACTCGTCGTAGCCGATACCGCGCAGCATGGTCACTATCTTTTCGCGCGAACAACTACAGCGGAAACTGACCGGCTCAGGGTCGAAGAGTCGAATATCCTCTCCATGAAAGAGGCGGTGCAGGATCTCTTTTGAGCCGAGTTGCAGTAGTTCGCCGCGGGTGATGGTCTGACCAAGGGTTTCGATATGGTGCCAGAACTCTTGATCAGCGGCTTCCCCCGGGAGCTGTTGCAGCAGTAGTCCCACTGCCTGTTGATGATCGGCATGCAGCCACAGGCGGGTTTTGAGCTGTTCGGACTGTTTGAAGTAGCTCTCGATGGCGTCGCTCAGCGTTGCGCCCTCCAGTCCCACAATCCCCTGGTAGCGCTCATCGTGACGATCGTTGTTAATCGTGATGGTGATGCGCCCCTGGCCGTAAATCTCGGCGAGCGTCGAACCATCGATCTCACGTTGCCAGCGTGCCAGCCCACGGATGTGGCGTTGTCCATCACATTGTGTCACCAGCATGTGAAGCGGCCCATCCGATTGCACCTGAATGATCAGCGAGCCTTCAAATTTGATGGTGGAGCCTAGCAGAGTATTCGCCACTAGTGCCTGTCCCAGCTGCTGTGCAACAGTATCTGGATATTCATAGCGGCTGAGTGCGGCGAGATAACTGCTCTGAAGGTGGATGAAGGTACCTCGGACATTGCTGCTTTCAAATAGAAAACGTTGCAGAGTATCTGCGTCTTTCATAGGGGAATGCTTTGGTTATTCGGTAATCGGGTAATTTCAAGGCAGACATTATACAGAAGATTGCGCATTCTGACGCGATCCCCGGGGTATTCCTGATTGCATTAGTCGGGTATATTGTGCGGTTGCGGCATCGATGTGGTGCTAGAATCGACCTGATGGATGCATTAACATGATCGCTTGCACTGATAAAAACATTAAATCTTTCAATTCTGAACTAAACAATACCTAAGTTGTCTATGGAGATTAGTAAAGGCAGACAGACCTTTTGTTTAGAGGTCTGCCCGCATGGGCGATAGTAAAACAGACCAGTATCTGGTTGAGCGTGTGCAGAGTGGCGACAAGCAGGCATTTGATATCCTCGTAAAGAAATATCAGCATCGCATTGTCAAGCTGGTGTCTCGCTATCTGAACGATTCTGGAGATGTTTTAGATGTAACCCAGGAGGCTTTTATTAAGGCCTATCGGGCGCTCCCCAACTTTCGAGGGGATAGTGCCTTTTACACCTGGTTATATCGTATTGCGATCAATACGGCGAAGAATTATCTGGTTTCGCGAGGGCGCAGGCCCCCCAGTATTGATATCGATGCGGAAGATGCGGAGCAGTTTGATAGCGGTTCGGAGCTGAAAGAGTTCGCTACGCCCGAGCGCTTGCTGCTCAAGAGTGAAATTGAGCAGGCAGTGGCAGAGACGATTGAGCATCTGCCAGATGATTTGCGTACCGCAATCACACTGCGAGAGCTTGAGGGATTGAGTTATGAGGAGATTGCGGAGGTGATGGGGTGTCCGGTAGGAACGGTCAGGTCACGCATCTTCAGGGCACGAGCAGCTGTCCAGGAAAAACTGAAAGCGTTGTTGAATTAGGCCAGGCTTAGGTGAAAATTATGTCAAATGTAGATACCCCCTCGGATATTCCGGCAGAAACTCTCCAGGAAAAGATTTCCTCGATGGTCGATGGTGAACTCGGCAGTCATGATTACTCCAGTGTGGTTGAACATGTGGCCAGTGGGAGCGGCGCCAGTAGCTGGGAACAGTATCATCTGATTGGTGATGCGATGCGTAACGACCTCCCCGATACCCTCTATGCGGACCTCTCCACAAAGATCAGTGCGGCGATCGCCACAGAACCTGCCTACCAGATGGCAAATAGCGCTGCCGTGAGCAGCATCGCCTCACCCGTCGCAGCGCAGACCCGTAGCCCGATGCTGGGATATGCCATTGCTGCGTCAATCAGCACCATCGCGATCGCGGGACTCTATCAGATCAATCAGGATGGTCAGTTTCCGCAACAGGTGATCCAGAGTGTCGCCACCAGTCAACAGAGTCTTTCCCCACAGCAGCATCTGGGTAACATCTCCTGGAGCCACGAGGTGAAGCAGGAGCCTGCCCTGGTTCAGGATCGCTATCCACGTTCCCGCATTCCGAATGAAAAACTCCACCAATATCTAGTGAATCATAATGAGCACTCAATCGGTATGCCTGCACAGGGGGCAATGTTGCCATATGCACGCCTTGTAGGTTACGAGCGGGCGCAGTAATTGGTTTCAATGACAGATGCAGACGCCTTATACTGAGCGGAATGAAGCAGGCAGCACATTCTAACGTTATGCGAACCGTATCCGCACCGTACCGCCTTATTGCGCTATTGATGGCATTCTCTATGCCTGCGGGTATGGTGTACGCCGCCGATGAGTCGAGGGTGGTTAAGGGGTGGTTGCTGAAGATGATCAAGGCCGAACGTTCGGTCAGTTATCGCGGTAATTTTGTCTATCGCCATGGTGATGAGATGGTTGCGATGCAGATCGTTCGTGCGATGGGTGATAATGGAATGTCTGAACATCTGGTTTCGCTGAATGGTGATCCGGGCGAAGTTGTGCGCACTCCGCACAGGGTGAAATGTCTGGTGCCTTCTCTTTCCAGGCCCGTTATCTATGACAATCCGCAAATGGAGGCCTCAACGACGGAGGGTTTACGCGCCCGCATTGATGAGATTGAACGCTATTATCGACTCTCTGTTGGGGAGGCGACACGTGTGGTAGGGCGAGCGGCACAGGCGGTTGTCATCACGCCTCGTGATCAATACCGCTACGGCTATCAGGTCTGGATTGATCAGCAGAGTGGTCTGCTGCTTAAGTCTGAACACCTGACAGCAGATGGCAAGGTGCTGGAGCAGATGATCTATTCGAATATTGAAATTTTTGGTCAAAAGATTCCAGATGAAGTTCAACAGTTACTTGCAAAAACGGTGGCCGAAAGCGTAACCGCTGGAGACACTGCGGCGAAAAAACAGCCGATGTTACGCCGTGCGAGTGACAGCGATAACAATAACTGGGCGGTAAAATATATCCCAAACGGTTTTGCGCTGGCCAATTATCAACGTCGCAATGATGTTCGTCACTCACCATTTGAACATATTGTCTTTTCCGATGGGTTGGCGTCGGTCTCCGTCTTTATTGAAAAACAGGATGGTGCTGGCCCATATAATGGTGTATCGCAACGTGGTGCGATGAACGCCTATCTTGCAACGGTCGATGATTACCAGGTGGTTGTGGTGGGCGAAGTGCCGCTGGAGACACTGGAATTGATTGGGGAATCTGTACGCCATTCACCGGTTACTATTCACTGAGTTTTGAACAATGATTGAAGAGCAAGCGCGAGTCGTTGCAATTGAAGGTCAGTATGCGCTGGTCGAGACGCAACGCAGGTCGACCTGCGAATCCTGCGCCGTAAATAAGGGGTGTGGTACTGCCGTTGTCAGTAAGGTGCTGGGACGTGCCCCAGTTCGGCTTCGAGCTATTAATCATATTGATGCAAGGGTTAATGAGCAGGTTGTGATCGGCATCGATGAAGGCTGGTTGATAAGAGGCTCGGCCGCGGCCTATATCGTCCCGCTTGTTTTAATGTTGCTTTGCGCCGGAATCGGTGAAATGATTGGGGCTGGTTTATGGGGAGAAGCATCCGAAGGGGTGAGTATCCTCGGGGCTTTTTCTGGACTCTTTCTGGGGTTCTTCTGGTTGCGTCGATATACACAGGGCTTGCGCCGACGGGACGTGTGCCAACCGGAGATATTACGTAGTGCATCAAATATGATTCGTATTGAATTAAACAAAAGCCCGGTGATAGAGGGGCAGGATTAAGGTAACAATTTGAACAAGGGTAAGGGAGACGGAGACGTTATGAGAAACTCGATGACGATAAAGGGGCTTTCCTTCATCGCATTTGCACTCATTATTTTTACAACGGGCATCAATACCAGCTGGGCTGCGAGCAATCTTCAGGGGTTGCCGGACTTTACCTCGCTGGTTGATAAACATAGTAGCTCGGTGGTAAATATCAGTACTTCCCAGAAAATGAAGCGCAATGGCGGGCTACCAAAGCGGCCGCCGGGTGTACCCCCGGGCGCTCCCTTTGATGATTTTTTGAAGCGCTTTTTCGGTGATGAAGAGGGTGGTGGTGAGAGAGGCAGGCCCGATCACTTTGATGCCAAGTCGCTCGGTTCCGGTTTTATTATCTCAAATGATGGTTATATCCTGACCAATAATCACGTGATCAAGGAGGCCGATGAGATCATCGTGCGCCTTAGTGATCGACGCGAATTTATCGCAGAGGTGATCGGCATGGACAAGCGCAGTGATGTGGCGCTGTTGAAGATTGATGCCGATGACCTGCCGGTCGTCAAGATAGGCAAATCGAATGAACTAAAGGTTGGCGAATGGGTACTGGCGATAGGGTCTCCTTTTGGCTTTGATCATACGGTGACTGCCGGCATTGTCAGTGCCAAGGGGCGTAGCCTGCCAAATGAAAACTATGTTCCCTTTATTCAGACCGATGTAGCGATCAACCCTGGTAATTCGGGAGGACCGCTGTTCAATCTGGACGGCGAGGTAGTGGGAATCAACTCTCAGATCTATAGCCGCACCGGTGGTTTTATGGGGCTCTCTTTTGCGATTCCGATGGATGTGGCGATGGATGTGGTCGACCAGCTGAAAGAGACTGGCCATGTTACCCGTGGCTGGTTCGGGATATTGATTCAGGATGTGACGCGTGAGTTGGCAGAGTCATTTGAGATGGATAAACCGATCGGTGCGCTGGTGGCCAGGGTGTTGCCTGATAGTCCTGCTGAGAAGGCGGGAATCAAGGTTGGAGACATAATCGTCGCCTTCAATGGCGAGGAGGTGATGAGCTCCTCCGCATTGCCGCCAATGGTGGGTAGCACGAGAGTTGGTGAAAAGATTGAGACCAGGATTATCCGTGAGGGCAAGTCGATCACAATCGATGTTGAGATTGGTGAGTTACCGATGGATGATGAGCTGAAACTCTCTGAAAAAGCGGGGGGCAGCAGAGAGGTCGAGATTGAACGGCTTGCTCTAGTGGTGTCAGAGCTGGCAGATGAACAGAAAGAGATCCTGGAAAATGGCAAGTCGGGTGTCTATATTGAGTCGGTCGGGCGTGGTGCCGCGGCTCGCGCCGGGCTGCGTAAGGGCGATATCATCGTGATGTTGGATAACCGGAATATCGATGACGTTAAATCCTTCAAGGAGATCGTTGGCGGGCTCAAAGAGGGACGTTCAGTACCGGTACTGATCCAGCGTCATAGTGGTCCGGTCTTCCTCGCGCTCAAGATTACGGCCGATGATTAGGGGCTGAACCCCATCTGACTGGAATAAATCGCCTTTTTCCGGTTTTTCCACCGGAAATGATTCAAGAAAAGGGGGGAATCGTTTAGAATTCCCCCCTTCTTTTTTGCAATTTCCGGGGTCACTCCCGCTCTGAGTTTTTCTACATAATGAAGCACATACGTAATTTCTCCATCATTGCCCATATCGACCATGGAAAATCGACGCTGTCTGATCGCCTTATTCAGGTCTGTGGGGGGCTGAGCGAGCGTGAGATGTCAGCGCAGGTGCTCGATTCAATGGATATTGAACGTGAGCGAGGCATCACCATCAAGGCGCAGAGTGTGACGCTGGAATATGTCGCGAAAGATGGCGGGCGCTATCAGCTCAATTTCATCGACACCCCGGGACATGTCGACTTTGCCTATGAGGTGTCGCGCTCGCTGGCCGCCTGTGAAGGGGCGCTGCTGGTGGTGGATGCCTCGCAGGGGGTGGAGGCGCAGACGGTGGCCACATGCTACACCGCCATTGAACAGGGGCTTGAGGTGGTGCCGGTACTGAACAAGATCGACCTGCCGACTGCCGACCCTGAGCGAGTGATTCAGGAGATCGAAGAGATTGTGGGCGTTGAGGCTGAAGATGCGGTGCGCGTCAGTGCCAAGACCGGTCTCGGTGTGGATGAGCTGCTGGAGGATATTGTTGCGCGTATCCCGCCGCCTGAGGGTGATCCAGACGCCCCATTGCAGGCGTTGATCATCGACTCCTGGTTCGATAATTTCCTTGGCGTGGTATCGCTGGTGCGAATTGTCCAGGGAACGATCTCGGTGAAAGATAAAGTCACCGTGATGTCGACCGGTAAGAGCCATCAGATCGACCGAGTCGGAATTTATACCCCGAAGGCGAATGATAAAGGCTCGCTTGCGGCGGGTGAGGTCGGCTATGTGATCGCTGGGATTAAGGAGATTAATGGTGCCCCGGTGGGAGACACGTTAACACTGACAGGCAATCCCGCAGAGAGCGCCCTGCCCGATTTTCAGGAGGCCAAACCACAGGTCTTTGCTGGTCTCTTTCCGATTAACGCCGAAGATTATGAAGATTTTCGTGATGCGCTGGCAAAGCTCTGTCTTAACGACGCCTCACTGTTTTATGAGCCTGAATCATCGCAGGCACTCGGTTTTGGATTTCGTTGTGGTTTCCTTGGAATGCTCCATATGGAGATTATTCAGGAGCGGCTGGAGCGTGAATACAATCTCTCGCTGATCACCACCGCACCGACCGTGGTGTATGAAATTGTCACCACCAGGGGCGATGTGCTGAAAATCGACAATCCTTCACGTATTCCTGATCCAGGGATGATTGAAGAATTCCGCGAGCCGATCATCCAGGCCGATATTCTGGTGCCGCAGACGCACCTGGGGGCGGTGATCAACCTCTGCATTGAAAAACGCGGTGTGCAGAAGAAAATGCACTATCACGGGAATCAGGTGGCGGTGAGCTATGAGCTGCCGATGAGTGAGGTGGTGATGGATTTTTATGACCGGCTAAAATCGGTCAGTCGGGGTTATGCGTCGTTGGACTACTCATTTCTGCGTTTTCAGGCGGCAGATCTGGTGAAACTTGATATCCTTATCAACGGTGAGCGTGTCGATGCCCTTTCGTTGATCGTCCATCGTGATCGTGCACAGTTTCGTGGACGGGAGCTGGCCGAGCGAATGCGTGGCCTGATTCCTCGGCAGATGTTTGATGTTGCGATTCAGGCCGCGATTGGTGCGCATGTCATTGCGCGTGAAACGGTCAAGGCGTTGCGTAAAAATGTGACGGCGAAATGTTATGGTGGCGATGTGAGTCGTAAACGTAAACTTTTGGAAAAACAGAAGGCGGGTAAGAAGCGTATGAAACAGGTCGGCTCAGTGGAGATTCCACAGGATGCATTCCTCGCCGTATTAAAGACGGATAAGAAATAATGAACTTCGATTTTCAGGCGGTAATGCTGCTATTGCTGATTGTGAGTGGGGTGATCTGGGCGCTGGATCACTGGAAGTGGGCCCCCCAGCGACGTGATGCTGAAAAGGCCGCAAAGGCCTCGGCGAAGCTGGATGAAGCGAAGCTGGCTGAGCTTCTCAGGGAGCCAACTTATGTCGAATACGCAAAATCATTTTTCCCCATCATTCTGATCGTCTTTGTGTTGCGCTCGTTTCTGGTAGAGCCATTTCGTATTCCATCGGGTTCAATGATGCCGACACTGCTGGTAGGTGATTTCATCCTGGTCAATAAATTTACCTATGGGGTACGACTGCCGGTTGCGGGTACCAAGATTCTGGATATGGGTGAACCGGAGCGGGGTGATGTGGTGGTTTTTCGTTATCCTAAAGACCCATCTCTTGATTACATTAAAAGAGTCATTGGTGTGCCGGGTGACCGTATTGGTTATTTCAATAAAACTATCTATATTAATGGCAAGCCCGTTGCTCAGGAGGAGATCGGAAGTTATGTCGGTATCGGCAGTGGTTTGATGTCCACCGGGGCCAGCCATCGTCTTGAGCGTCTGGACGGAGTCGATCATGACATCCTGATAAGCACCGCTCAGCGTGCACGAGAAGGAGAGTTCGTCGTTCCTGAAGGTGAGTACTTTGTGATGGGTGATAATCGTGATAACAGTAATGACAGCCGTTTCTGGGGAACAGTGCCGGAAGATCATCTGGTTGGTAAGGCATTTATGATCTGGATGAACTGGGACTCATCAGCCGGTGGCGTGACATGGGACAGGATTGGGGCAGGGATACAATAATCAACGGGTAAGGAGTCGATGATGAACAGAATAGCGGCTAAACAGCGTGGTGTAACTGGCGGCGGCTTTGCTGCCCTGATTGCGCTGATCATCCTGGTGGTACTGCTGGCGTTGAAGCTTTTCCCCGTTTATATGGAAAACTTTAATATCAGTTCATCATTGAACTCGCTGAGTAATGAAAACGGCATCGCTGATATGAAAAAAACAGCGATAAGGGAGTTGTTGTTACGTCGCTTTTCCATTAATAATGTCAAGAATGTTAACAAGGATCATATAACGATCAAGAAAGATAAAAATGGTATGACAGTTGGCGTGGTCTATGAAGTGCGCAAGCCGCTGGTAGGTAATATTGATATCGTTGTCTACTTTAATGAGCATTTGAAGCTCTAGTGGTCGCCTGGTCAGTGATGAGTGGCATGGAACTTTTCTGGAATTGAATCACCCAATCGAAAAGGTGGAGCAGGTTATTGCGTATCAGTTTACTGAGCGTAGTTATCTGGAAATCGCGCTAACTCACCGTAGCGTTGGCAGTAGTAACAACGAACGCCTCGAATTCCTGGGTGACGCGATCCTTAACTATGTGATTGCTGAAGCGCTCTATCATCAGTTTCCTGATGTTGATGAGGGTAAACTAAGTCGCTTGCGAGCATCTTTGGTACGGGGGAGTACGCTTGCTGTACTGGCACGCGACCTGAACCTTGGTGATTTCATTGTGCTAGGACCGGGGGAGTTAAAGAGTGGCGGTTTTCGACGCGAATCAATCCTTGCCGGTACGCTGGAGGCGATCATTGGCGCGGTTCTACAGGATGGCGGATTTGAGTCGGCTAAACATTTTATTCTGAACCTCTATCAGACAGCGCTGGACGAGGTATGTGCTGAACGAGAGCTTAAAGACCCGAAGACGCGACTACAGGAGTATTTGCAGGCAAAGAAACGTACATTGCCAAGTTACTCGATTATCTCGGTAGATGGTGAAGGGCATTCGCAGCGATTCACTGTCGATTGTGACGTTGAAGGGCTGGATGAGAAAGTTATCGGTCTCGGTGAAAGTCGTCGTAAGGCCGAGCAAAATGCGGCATCGAACACATTAGAATTATTGTTAAAAAATGAAGAGTGAATCGCTCAGTCACTGCGGTTATGTGGCGATAGTCGGCCGTCCCAATGTGGGTAAATCTACGTTACTTAATCGTATTTTGGGGCAGAAGATCAGTATCACCACACGCAAACCACAAACGACACGCCATCAGGTGCTTGGGATCAAGACAACAGAAGATGCACAGGTGATCTATGTCGATACACCCGGGCTGCACCGCGGCAGTAAAAAGGCGATGAACCGCTACATGAACAAGGCGGCGGCGAGTGTGATCAATGATGTCGATGTGGTGGTGTTTGTTGTCGATGGGCTGCGCTGGCTGGAAGATGATCAAGCCGTGCTTGAAAAATTGGCAAATACGCAGGCCCCGGTGATACTGGCGCTGAACAAACTTGATACATTGGCAGATAGAGAGCTGTTGCTGCCGCATATTCAGCAGTTATCTGAGAAGATGAGTTTCAGGGATATCATCCCAATTTCGGCCAACAAGGGTGAAAATATTGAAGTGCTGGAAAACCTGGTGACTGAGTTGTTACCAGCATCGCCAGCCTTTTTTCCTGAAGATCAGGTGACAGATAAGAGTGAACGATTTATTGCCGCCGAACTGGTGCGCGAAAAATTGATGATGCGCCTGGGGCAGGAAGTCCCCTATTCATTGACGGTCGAGATCGAACAGTTCAAACTGGAAAAAGAGGTATTACATATTAATGCGCTCATCTGGGTGGAGCGTGATAATCAAAAAACGATCGTCATTGGTAAGCATGGCGAGATGCTGAAGGCAGTGGGTAAGCAGGCCCGTACTGAAATGGAGAAGATGTTCGAAAAGAAGGTCTTTTTAAAGTTGTGGGTGAAGGTAAAGGATAAGTGGGCGGATGATGAGCGTGCGCTGCAAAACCTGGGTTATACGGAATAGGTAACGGCGTGGGGGCACCTGTACGCCATCAGCTGCAAGCTGGCTTTGTACTGCATCAAAGGGCCTATCGCGATAGCAGCCTGATTGTCGATTTCTTTACGGCATCGCATGGCCGAATCAGTGTAGTCGCCAGAGGGGTACGCAAGCCAAAGTCGCGCCTTGCGCCATTATTGCAGCCATTTCAGCCACTGTTATTATCCTGGGTTGCACGTGGTGAGCTAGGTACGATGACAGCGGTTGAGAGTGGTGGTATACCTTTAATGCTCAATCGCCGAGTGTTGATCAGTGGCTTCTATCTCAACGAGTTACTTGTCCGATTGTTGCATCGCTATGATCCACATACTGAGTTGTACCACGCATATCTAGCAGTACTGCAGCAGTTGGCTGATTTGGAGCATGCCCTGTCGTCACTGACTTCAGTCAATGAGCAGGTTGCGTTAAGACGATTTGAGAAACAGCTTCTGCATGAACTAGGTTATGGTCTGTTGCTTGATCATGATGTGGAGAGTGGAGAGCCAATATCCGATGATGCACTTTACCATTACCACCTTGAACAGGGCCCTGTGTTATTTAGTGATAACCCTGCTGTTCGACTTCGTACATATCATAGTCAGCAGCGACAGAGTGATTTGATTAGAATTCACGGTAGCAGCCTGATTGATTTGCGCCATGGGAATTTTCGGGATAGTGATTCGTTACGAGAGGGCAAACGACTGATGAGGGCTGCACTGGGCGTTCATCTCGGCAGTAAGCCACTCCAGAGTAGAGCGATGTTTAACCAGTTACAGCCACCTGTTTTAGTGAAGCACCACCCTGAAACGGGATATCGATAGAGAGAGGAATAATGCCGCAACAACCGATATTATTAGGGGTAAACATCGATCATGTCGCAACCATAAGAGAGGCGCGTGGCACGCGCTATCCCGATCCGATTCAGGCGGCTATCGAAGCTGAACAGGCGGGGGCTGATGGCATTACACTACATTTACGTGAAGACCGGCGTCATATACAGGATCGCGATGTCAGGATGTTGAAAGATATTCTGCAGACCCGTATGAATCTTGAGATGGCGGTAACTGATGAAATGATTGCTATTGCATCGGAGGTGAAGCCTGAAAATGTATGTCTGGTGCCTGAACGCAGAGAAGAGCTGACTACAGAGGGCGGCCTGGATGTGGCTGCCCATGAATCTAAAGTTAAGGATGCCTGTCAGCGCTTGTCGGCTGCAGGCTCGATTGTGTCACTCTTTATCGATGCCGACCAGGCACAGATCGATGCTGCAGTGCGTTGCGCTGCCCCGGTGATTGAGATACATACTGGGCATTATGCAGACCTGGTTGATGAGCGGGCCAGGCAGGAAGAGTTGAATAAAATTAGCGAAGCTGTCGCCTATGCTCACGGCCGGGGTCTACAGGTAAATGCGGGTCATGGCTTGCACTATCATAACGTCGAGCCGATAGCCGCGATCGATAATATTGTTGAGTTAAATATCGGCCATGCCATTATTTCCCGCGCACTGTTTACGGGTTTGCATGAAGCTGTGCGTGAAATGAAAGTGGTTATGCGAGAATCTCGTCGGTGATAATTGGCATCGGTACCGACATTGTCCGTATTCCACGCATGGCCAAAAACCTGGAGCGTTTTGGTGACCGCTTTGCGAAGCGTATTCTTACCCCGTGTGAAATGGTCACGTTTGCGCAGCATAAATGCCCCGCCAGTTTTTTAGCCAAACGCTTCGCAGCCAAAGAGGCGGCTGCCAAGGCGATGGGGCATGGCTTCAGGAATGGTTTGATGTTGACCCATATTGGTGTTGGACATGATGAGTTAGGTAAACCACTGCTTGAGTATAGTGATAAGGCGACCGAGATTTGTGACCGCCTGGGGGTTGGAGAGAGTCATATCTCCATTTCTGATGAAGATGAGTATGCGATTGCCTTTGTGACCCTGGTGGCCAGGCAGTAGTTAACTTAAAAATCTATTTTTTAGTGCCTGGCTCTATAGTCAAGCATCGCATGTGAGATTAAAGATCACATATAGTCGGTGCGGATTCCTTATATTACTGTGCATTCCTTCCTTTTGTGATCAGTGTCTCAAATTAAAAGTTGTGCATTTTTTAAATTGCACAACGGTTCACAAAACCAATGATTTATTTAAGGTTTAATGGCGGTCTCGTTTACTGTTATTAATTTTCGATGGAGAACAGAGGTGGCTGATCCCCTGAAAGCAGTGCTGTTGACCTTTATATTGCTCGTACCAGGCGCTGCGCTCAGTGCCGGATCTGCACCTGAGTTTGAGCTTGATGGTCTCAAAGGAAAGGTTAAATTATCAGATTACCGAGGGAAAGTCGTCTATCTGGATTTCTGGGCCTCGTGGTGTGGGCCCTGTCGAAAATCATTTCCATGGATGAATGAGATGCACGCTCGTTTTAAGGAAAAAGGCTTTCGTGTGGTTGCCGTTAACCTGGATTCTAAAAGAGCTGATGCCGATAAATTTTTAACGCAACTAAAACCGAATTTCGATATTGCTTTTGATCCGCCGGGTGAGATCGCCGGGCTTTATGAATTACAGGGGATGCCTAGCGCTTATCTGATAGATCGGAATGGCAAACTTCATAGTATTCATCTGGGGTTTCGTAACAAGGATATTCCTTTGTTAGAAGGTGAAATTGAAGCACTACTTAATTCGGTTGAAAATTAATAAAAATGATTATGAGAATGTTGTTACGTTGCAGTCTGCTGCTCTCTTTTCTTTTATTGTCGGGCTGCTCTACGTTAAAGCCGGGGGGAATGTTTGCGATTGATGAAGTTAAACCGTGGCATAAGGCGCTATTGGCGGAAGAAAGAATGCAGCTTAACCCATATCCGCTGGAAAACAGTGCTGACCAGAAGATCTACTACAGTCGTGAGAGTGCCAATGGTGGGCAAGGTGTTGGTGGAGGGGGTTGCGGGTGCAATTAGAGGATAAAAAGCTGCCATCAACACCGTCCGTTCGTAATGCTCTGATGGTAGCAACATGTACGGTTCTGTCAGGCTCCCTGTCGCCAGCCAGTGCGGAAGAGGAGGAGACTACTCTCTCCAGGCTAGGGCTTTCGACCTTTTACTATTCTGAAGAGAATAGAGTTTCGGTTAATACGACTCACGTTGCGGTTGAAAATGATCTGGGCGATGAGACCATTGTACGCGCCAACCTTGTTTATGACACCATTACAGGGGCCTCACCAAACGGGCGAATTATACCTGCACAAGCGAGTGGCGGTAGCATTCCTTTTACCTCGGCATCAGGTTTTAGTGTTAACGTGAATAGTAACGGTGAGACTGGGCAGAGATGGTTGACCGCGTTTACTGACAAGCGTGCGGCAATCGATTTAAGCCTTGAAAAACCGTTAGCGCGCATGGTAAAGGGGACCCTTGAGGGGAGCTATTCATCTGAAAATGATTTCACTTCATATGGCGCGGCAGGAACCGTAGCATGGGATTTACATCAGCGTAATACAACGATTACCGGTGGGCTGGGCGTGCTGGAAGAGAGTGTCAGTCCTCGTTCCGGTACTCCGAAAGGGCTGGCAATATCTAATTGTAATGATACCCCCGCTGCGCTGGCATCACGTCCGGCATGGGCAAACTGTAACATTACAAGCCCGCGTTTTGGTAATGGTGAAAAAAGGGTTATTGATAGTGTTATCGGTATTACGCATGTATTGAACCAGCGTACGGTTACGCAATTAAACTATAGTTATGGTGTGTCGCTGGGGTACCTCACTGATCCCTATAAATTCATTAGTGTTGTGAACTATGAACTAGATGCTGAAGAGGTGATTATCCTTTATGAGAATCGCCCGGATGAACGCGCTCGTAATAGTCTTTACTGGAAAACAGTTAGTCAGCTTAGCCCTAAAAAGGTAGTTGATTTCTCATATCGTTATTTCTGGGATGACTGGGGAATTAAGTCACACACGTTTGATTATAAATATCGCTATGACTACGCACCCAGGAACTATCTACAGCCACATATCAGGTATAATCTACAATCAAGCGCGGATTTCTTCCAGAAGGCAATTGATGCTTCGGTGGACAGTCTACCTCAATATGCGAGTGCCGATTATCGTTTAGGTAAACTGGCCACCTATAGTATCGGTATTAAATATGGTAAGGAACTGGGCGTTAATGGACTATTTGCAATGCGTGCGGAGTATATTATCCAGAGTTACAGTGGGGTAGAGCTACCAAACATGAGAGCACTCGTCTATCAGGGAACATTTACCTTTAAGTTTTAATCGCTGAGCTATTTCGATGAAGGAGTCTGAGTCTCGCTCACTGGAACGCCTGGAGGGTCTATGGGTCGGGCGTTTTAGCGCGATGGCAAGCCCATGTGAGCTACTGATCGATACACCCGATAAAGCGCTGGCGTCACGTCTGCTTGCTATCGCAGAGAGTGAAGCAAAGCGGATAGAGCAGAAATTCAGTCGCTATCGCGACGATAATATCATTTTCAAAATAAACAGTTCATCGGGCCAGCCTGTGGCGGTCGATGCAGAGACAGCCCTGCTGCTGGACTATGCCGATCAATGTTTCCAGCTAAGTGATGGTCGTTTTGATATCACATCGGGAGTGTTGCGTGAGGTGTGGCGCTTTGATGGGGGTGACCAAATTCCATCTATCGAAGCTGTTAAATCGGTATTAACTCGTGTTGGTTGGTCTAAGGTTAAGTGGCATTCATCCCTGCTAACCATGAAGAGCGATATGGAGATCGACCTGGGTGGCATCGGTAAGGAGTATGCCGTTGATCGGACTGCATTGCTGATTAGGCCGTATCTAGAGAGTGGTGTGTTGATTAACTATGGTGGGGATCTATCTGCTTTAGGACCTCGTCGTGATGGCACACCATGGGAGATTGCAATTGAGGATTCACAATCGAAAAATGATAATAACCAGCTTGCACATGTTAGCCTTAAATCAGGTGGTGTCGCGACCAGTGGTGATGCTCGACGTTATTTGATGAAAGATGGCCTCCGCTACGGCCATATCCTGGATCCAGTCAGCGGCTGGCCGGTCCCTGATGCGCCGCGCTCAGTCACAACGATCGCATCAACCTGTATGGAAGCCGGGATGCTTTCGACCTTTGCCATACTTAAAGGGGCTGGCGCTGAGGCATTTTTAAAAGAGCAGGAAGTTGAATTTCTCTGCCTTTAACACTGGTTTACGACTTAAGATAGCCATTTTATATGGCCTCATCTGGTGCATTTTCATCTAATGGTGGGTCATCATTGAGTACGTTCCAGTTCTGAACGCCAAAATATTTATAGACTGACGAGGCGATAGAAAATGGTTCCGCCTGATAACTGTCACTGGTGGGAGAGGTGAACTGGCGGTTGACGCCTGAGGAGCCAATACGCTCTGTCTTTCCGACAATCTTGCCAAGTGTTCTGCCCGGGACCCCTTTGCCGCCAAGAGTCATCAGGTTCTGGTTATTACCATGATCCCAGCCGATAGAGTTATTGAGGTTTACATTTCGCCCGAACTCACCATAGACATTGATGATGATGTTGTCGCGATTGGTAAGGTTCATGTGGTTAACTGCGACCTCAAGCGAAGTCATCAGGTCGAGCATTCGGTCCGGGTAATCTAACAGACTTGAGTCATGGTCATCCCAGCCACCAAGGCCACCACTGCCCATCGAGATGAAAAGGCTATCAGGATTGTTGATAGCCAGGCTAACCGCTGCCTTCATACGGCGTCCAAAGTTAGTGTTGGGGTAGCTGATGCCGAGCCCTGCGAGGTCGGCATCAATGGCTGCAACATTAAAGCTGCTGTTTATAAACTCTGAGAGCTCTTTTCGTTTGGTGAAAGCCTCTCTGACCTTTAAGAATTTTTCGCGTTGGGCGCTGCTGCGCGCGAGCGCCTCAATGGCATCCTCATTGATGCCGGGGCCACCTAATGCAGAGTTATTTGAGCGGTCATAAGGGTTTCTGAAATTTTGATCGAGGGAGATATATTTTGCACCCAGAGGAATATTCAGTGAGGCAAGTTCGTATACTAAAGAGTCACCTTCGAAAGAGACAAAGGGCAATATCATATCTTCAGGGGCTTTACCAAAAGCATCGTGGGCGCTCAAAACAGCGGCCAGTGTGGTGCCCATGCCGGGATTGTTTTCTGCATCCAGGTGCCCGGTGAGATTCTGAAAAATACTGGTACGATGTGCTTTTGAGTCCTCTTTTATTCGATTAATGGTGCGAAAGATTGTCATATCACCGGAAGCAATCAGGCTTTCCATGATTTCGCCACCCGCACCGTTATTGCCACCACCCCAGAAATTATTCGGCGTAATGATATTGCCTGTATTACCGGGGTCGAGGTTAGCCGGGTAGGGGTTTTGTGAATTGGCGTTGATATCTTCGATGTTCGTCAGGTTGCCAGCCAGCTCAGAGGGGCCGCCATAGAGAAAGATGTGAATAATCTGTGGCAGCACGGTGGGGCGTACATAGTTCACTTCATTTAGAATCACATCATTTGCATTGCCCGTATTAAGTGCCGCCATACTGGGTGAGATAAGGTTGCGCCCGCCCAGCAAAGATGCAGCCGTACAAGCGCCACCAAGAACACCAAGGTGTTTCAGGAACTCTCTTCTTTCCATAATAATGCTACCTGTTCAGTTTATTCGGTTGTTGAAATAGGTTTCGGGTAATCTCGATATGTAATCGAACGTGATCAATGCCTGCTGGTTGCGACGATCGCTTCTGTCGTAACCCCGGTTCACGAATACGCTGTTCAGAGTGGCTATCTCCTGACTGCTGGCTTTGCGCCCGACTGAACTTAAAAAGAGGTAGTGGATAAAATCCTGCTCACTCAGGTTTCCTGCCTTTTCAAGAAATCCCGGTTCCCAGCCGGCATCATTGTCGTTTGTCAGGTTTGTTCTTCGATCAAGCAGCAGCCGTTCGCGTACCAGCTTGTGGTAATAGGAGAAGCTGAGAGAGTCTAGTGGCTGAAAGGGCCAGCGACCAAGCTTCAGTGTTAACCCTGGCTGCTTCATTTGAGACAAGGTTGGATATGATGAGCTGCCCGACGGATTGTTTAAATCCTGAAAAAAACGCCGATGAGGATGCCACTGGATGCGAGCCGCAATATTAAAGAAAGTCTCCTCCAGTCTCCTTGGTCGGTCACTATTGATCAGGTACTCACGAGAAAAAAGAATTGCGGTAAAGATATGTTCAAAACGAGTTGGATTGCTATTAGCGATGCTTTGCACGAGTGCTGCGCGTTTGGCCTGATCCATGTCAATAAAGAAATGGTTGACCAGCACATAGATCATTCTGGGAATGACCTGAGGGTGGTCGGCGACGTTACGGTAAAAATCAAAGCAGGTATTGATCCAGCGGCCGAGCACTTTTTGCGGCACAATATTCTCATCAAGGGTAATGACAAGTTGGTAATCCTGATTATCACCAGTCAGATACCAGTTCTGACACGCCTGTGAGGCCTTTGGTACCTCATCATCCCTGTCGAACAGGCCTAGATAAATTTCGATCATTTCACGCGTGTTATCTTCAGGCGAGCGAAAACGGCGCCAGTTCTCCTGTGAAATCATATGCTGGTAGATGATTTCACGGATGCTCATATTCATATTGAGGCGAGTGACCAGTTTGCTATAGACACGATGAACATCAAAGTAATCAGCCGATTCCATCTCAAGTGCTGGAGAGAAGAGAATGGTATTTGCAAGTGTGTAGGCCATCCAGTGAGAAAAGAGATCTCGGCTAACAGGGAGGTCGAACATCAGTGCAAGCGGCATTTCCTGCGAGTAACGTGTCGAGTTGAAATCGTAATTTTCGTTAATTTGCTGGAGGTAGTCGCCTGAATCAGGAAGTTCTCTAGTTAGCTGTAGTGCTGTTCGGTTGATGAAATTTCCACCACCTCCAATCTTTGGGGATGTTAGCCCCTGGCTAAGGTCAAAAAATTCATCGGCAGGAATGCCCTTGTAGAGCGTGCCCATCAGTCGGTTTGAAACAGCGTACTGCTCTTCGGGGGTTAGCTGGTTGTACTCACTGGATGTTAGTGGTTCAGCGGCACCTGTGACATTCTCAGCGCCAAATAGCATCAGGTTGTTGCCACTATTATTTGTTCCCTGACTTGGTGAGTCGGGAGTGCATGCCGTGAGAACGACTGCTGCCAGTAGAAGTAAAACAGCTCGATTTATCGTGTCTCTCATATTCAATGCTCTCGAATTTTTATTTGTAGTGGATAGTTAATTCAAGAATGAATACTATCTTTCGTGTGTTTGCATAAGATTAAAAGAGATCATTTAAAAAAAACTTGAGCTGTTTCACAACGCGGCCAGTTTTTTGGGGAATTATTCATATCAATTCAATGGATTATTTGAGTGGGGTGTTCAATATGATCGCGATCAACAGGAAAGTACTGGATTTGATTTAGAGAGCTTATATCTTTAACAGGTGAGCCGGGATTTCTAAAAGTTTTTTAGGAAATTGCCGACTGTAAATTAAGATTGGTCGGAAAAGCGCGTCAATATGTATGCTCTCCAAGACTCTACTACCAATGTGCGATAACTAACACTATTAGCTTTTTTATAGAGGAAATGATGTGATTAAATTAGCTTTGCTTGTTTTTACTGCAACAGTAGTAGCCCTCCTGGTGGCAGTTTAGATCTATCTTTATTGTGACTTGTTCTGGTTTGCAAAATGTTGCTGAGTGATTTTGAATACGACTGGCCCCAGCAGGATTAATGCAACTAGATTGGGTACCGCCATCAGGCCGTTCAGTACATCGGCCAGCAGCCATATGATTGTCAGTTTTCCCATCGCCCCAAACGGAATGGCGATGAGCCATAAGACCCGGTAGGGCAGGATCACCTTCACTCCAAATAGAAACTCGGCACAGCGTTCGCCGTAATAACTCCAGCCAAGGATTGTAGTGAAGGCGAATATGACCAGTCCGACGGTGACGATGTATTCACCGAAGCCGGGCAATATAGTGCCAAAGGCGTTGGCGGAGAGGGCGGCTCCTGTTTCACCCTCTGTCCAGGCACCACTGAGAATAATGACTAGTGCCGTCATCGTGCAGATGATGAGGGTATCGATGAATGTCCCGAGCATACCGATCATTCCCTGTTGCACCGGATTATTCGTCTTCGCGGCAGCGTGGGCAATGGGTGCGCTGCCAAGTCCTGCCTCATTCGAGAAGATGCCACGTGCGACACCAAAGCGGATAGCCGCCGAGAGAGCCGCTCCAGCAAAGCCACCAACTGCCGCAGTGCTGCTAAATGCGGTTTCAAATATTAACCCTAACGCAGCAGGTACCTGCTCGAACAGCATGATGATGACAGTGAGTGACCCAAGCAGGTAGGCGCACGCCATAAATGGCACCAGCATGGCGGCAACGGAGGCGATTCGCTGAATACCCCCTAAAATCACAGCGCCTGCAAAGAGGCAGAGGAGGATACCACAGAGCCATACTGGTACTGCAAAGGTGCTCTCCAGTGCGCTTGCGACCGAGTTGGCCTGCACCATATTGCCGATGCCAAAACCTGCGATCATACCGAAGAATGCAAATGCGAAGGCGAGCCAGTGCCATTGTCGAGCGAGGCCATTTTTGATGTAGTACATTGGGCCACCGACATAACGTCCACGCTCATCGGTCTCTCGGTAGTGGACAGCGAGTACCGCCTCACAATATTTGGTCGCCATGCCGAGCAGTGCGGTGATCCACATCCAGAACACGGCCCCGGGGCCACCGAGGGTGATGGCGGTGGCGACACCCGCGATATTACCGGTGCCGATGGTGGCAGAGAGGGCGGTCATTAGTGCCTGAAAAGGGGTGATATCTCCTTTTTCATCTGAGTGGCGGCCACGCCAGAGTAATTGAAAGGCTGCAAGGGTGTGCCGCCACGGCATCGCACGCAAGCCGATGGTGAGATAGATACCGACGCCAAGCAGCAACATCAGCATCACCGGCCCCCAGATAAAGGCGCTGAGATGATTTAACAGGTTTGAGATCGCTTCCATGTAGGTAAGACAGTTAAGTTATTATTGTTAATGTTTCTTCCTGCAATGTAAGGGACTATAGCATCTATGCATGATCACACAATTGAGGCACTCCCCGGTAGTTATCTGCTAGTGCTGGAATCAGTCGATCATCAGCAGATTGAGGTGGGGTGTCTTGGCTCGTTGCAGCTCAGGCCTGGGTTCTATCTCTATGTTGGCAGTGCCTTTGGCCCGGGCGGTGTGCGGGCGCGAGTCTCTCATCATGCTCGTGTTGCTGAGCGCTGCCGTTGGCATATTGATTATCTGCGGAAGGTATGTCGCCTGAATGAGATCTGGTGCAGTTATGATTCAATTCGCAGGGAGCGTGAATGGGTCGGCATTCTTGAGGCAACATCCCGGTTGACAATACCGATGACGGGCTTTGGTGCATCTGATCACCCGGGGAAGTCACACCTTTTTTATTGTGCCACTATCCCCTCATTTGCTGCCTTCTCACGGAGGGCAGGCAAACAAAAAGGGGAGCTGATAGCTCCCCTTCATAAGTTTTTGATTGGCCTCTAGGACGGTATCCGAGAGACAATCAGAATGGCGATTGTCATGACGATTGGAATCGCCGTCAGTACTGTGAGCACGTCTTTTGTATCGTATTGAAGCTGCTTGTAGCGGTTCATGTTGTGATTTCCCCATTCTCAAGTCTGAAAAAATGTCGAGGCTGAAAAGTAGTTGCTAAACTCGACTAAAATACTGAGCTAATTTCGCATGGATCTGGAACGAGGTCAATAGCCCGGGTGCTCGGAAATTCTTTATGGTTCGGAAACAATAAGCGAAGCGAAGAGGTCATGTTCGTCGGCATCGGTGATCGTGACATCAATAAAGTCGCCGGGGTGAAGTTCTGCCAATTCCGGTATGTGCACAAGGCCATCGACCTCAGGGGCATCGGCCGCTGAGCGTGCTACAATACCCACTTCATTCACCTCATCAACGATGACGACCATCTCTTCACCAATCAGTTTTTGCCGCTTACTGGCACTGATCTCAGCCTGAATCGCCATGAACTGTGCCAGCCGTTCCTGCTTGATCTCCTCGAGGATCGGGTTGGGAAGCGCGTTTGCGACGGCACCCTCGACCGCGGAATAAGCAAAGGCCCCAACGCGATCAAGCTGCGCCTCCTGTAGAAAATCGAGCAGATATTTGAAATCGTCATCGGTTTCACCTGGGAATCCGACGACAAAGGTGCTGCGTAGTGTGATTTCGGGGCAGATCGAACGCCATTTACGGACTCTCTCCAGGGTATTTTCGCTATGTGCGGGGCGTTTCATCGCCTTCAGTATCGATGGGCTTGCATGTTGAAACGGGATGTCGAGGTAGGGGAGGATCTTGCCTTCGGCCATTAACGGGATCACCTCATCGACATGTGGGTAGGGGTAGATGTAGTGGAGTCGAATCCAGGCATCCAGTTCGCCCAATGCCTCGACGAGTGGAAAAAAGCGGGTCTTTAGTGGCCTGCCATTCCAGAAATCGAGCCTGTAGCGGGTATCGACGCCGTATGCGCTGGTGTCCTGCGCGATGACTAACAGCTCACGGGTGCCCGCATTAACGAGATTCTCTGCCTCCTGCATCACGTCGCCAATCGGTCGACTGACAAGATCTCCACGTAGCGACGGGATGATGCAGAAGGTGCAGCGGTGGTTGCATCCTTCGGAGATCTTTAGGTAGGCATAGTGTCTGGGTGTCAGCTTGATGCCCTGTGGCGGCACCAGGCTGGTGTAAGGATCGTGAAGCGGTGGCAGGTGAGCGTGGATGGCGTCCATCACTTCATGGGCTGCATCGGGGCCGGTCACAGCGAGCACATCCGGAAACTGCTCCTGGATGACATTACCCTGTGCGCCGAGGCAGCCGGTGACGACTACTTTGCCATTCTCATTGACGGCTTCCCCTATGGCGTCCAGCGACTCCTCAATGGCGTCATCAATGAAGCCGCAGGTGTTGATCACAACCATGTCTGCCTGGTCATAACTGTCGCTGATTTCATATCCTTCAGCGCGAAGGCGAGTGATGATCTGCTCTGAATCGACAAGTGCCTTGGGGCAGCCGAGGCTGATGAAACCGATTTTTGATGCCGCTGATCTCATTTTTTACTTTAAATATCTAGCTTAAAATAATGAAAATAATAATAAATTGTTTGAGGTGCTGGGGGTTGTTGACGTCTATTTTACCTGATTCATTACGGACGCACTGTTTTTTATTTTGTAGCGAATGAGGCGATAAAAAACCAAGTTAAAGAGTCGGGAGTTATTGCCGATACTGGAATACACCCCATAGGTAAAGTAGCTCGGTTTCTGGCCGCTATAGTATCGATGGAAGTGGCAGGGTCAACAGGACAGGGCCACCGCATGGAGAGTGCCGAATGGATTTGGAATCAATGGATTGACAGGGTGGAGTGACAGGAAGTCAATTATTGATGCAGGATCGCATAGGCAAAGGAGTTGAGGCTGTCCGGTTATCCCCCAACGGGGCAGCGCAGGGAGGAAGGTTCGGCAGCAAGGATGCTGCCAAAATTTTCAAAAAAATATGATTTTTAATTGAGCGCTATTTGGCGCTTTTTCTTTGCGTGCTAATGGCTCGAGGATTAGAATGCATGCTTTCCTGGAGTAGTGTCGTAAATGTAACGCAGGGCAAGTGATGACCGATGTGTCGTTTTGAAAATATGCTTTACAGTTGCGATCAAACTTTACTCGATTTAAGAGATCACTCGAGCAATATTACGATGAACTGTGCTATCTATAAAAGTGGCAAAAAGCCCGACTATTACCTTTATGTCGAACGAGTTGCCGGAAAAGAAGATGACTTCTCTTATGTGCCCGCTACCCTCACTACGTTACTGGGAGTATTGGATTTTGTGATGGAAATTGAGCTATCAGAGGCACGCAGACTGGCACAGGCCGATGTGCTTGAGGTGATGGAGTCGCTCCAGAAAAACGGTTTCTATCTTCAGACGCCGCCACGCCATGAAAAAATCAATTTTATAGAAAACAGCAAGTTATGATTGATGTTTTAGGTTTTTCAAAAAACTGCCGATAGCTGCGCAAGAGCGTAACCCACATCTATGAGGGTTGCAGATGTATAATTGCATTTCGATCGCCGGGAGGAAAATTTGTGACTAATTCGACGACTTTGAGAGAAGAGGAGATCCCCAAGTGGGACATTGCCCTGGAGGGGTTAGCCAAAGAGACTTCCCGAATTGAGGGAAGAAGTCTGAACATCGATGATTTTCACCAATTGGCAGTTGTTAACAAGATTCGTTTCGACGATATCATGGTGACAATGTTTGAGCTCTGTATATATGGCAAGTGGCAATATAAGGAAGACTCTGAGATAGTCGAAATTACACGAGAGACATTGGATCGATTGTTCGTCAATGCCCGCTTGCAGGAGAAGGATATGCGCGATTTTACAGGTGTCTGGAGGCCGGTAGAATAATATATAATATGCCAATTACAGGAGCATTTTAATATGTCACGTCACGGACCGCTTTCTCTGAAACCTTTTCTATTATCGTTGCTGCATGAAGCGTATGACGATAAACAGGATAATTTGCTAATGGTCGATCTCAAGGTGCTGGCAGCAGAATATTCAATGCGCCTTGATGATGTTATTAGCACGCTGATTGATCTGACTAATGAGGGCGGCTGGTGCTATCAGGATGAAAATGGGCAGTCGATTGAACTTGGAGATACTCTGCTGGGGGGGAAGGCGCGCCTGAGCGAGGGCGAGTTGCAGTCGCTTACTGGTTCATGGCGGCCGGTTGTCACTGAGACAGAAAGCTAAGTGTCCAGAAAAACATTTTTATGCGCCGAGTCGTTGATCGCGATCACACCTGGATGTTTTAGTTTGCGCTCGGGGGATATTGCGTAAAACTCTTCGTGAATCTTTTCGGTCTTGCCAATGGCAATCACGTTGTGTTGACGCATAACGTCTTCCTTGATCACCGTGGGCGCGGTGAAAATACCGACGCCAGCCTGCCCAAAGGTTTTTATCAGAGCGCTATCATCAAACTCGCCGACGATGATGGGGCGTATTTCCAGGCTATCAAACCACTGCATTATCTCACGTCGAATGGCATTCCCGGCGACTGGCAGTAGCATTGGGGCCTGATCCAGCGATTTTGGAAATCCCCCCTGATATTTCTGAGCCAGCTCCGGTGCTGCGAAAAAGGTAATGCCACACTCTCCCAGGTGGTGGTTGAATGCGCGTACATTCATTGATGGTCTTATCGGACGATCTGAGATCACAACATCAAGTTTATGGGCGGCAATGTCTGTTAGCAGGTTATCAAGACTATCTTCGTGGCAGATAATCCGCACAGGTTCGTCCAGTTTGAGTGCTGGTTCAATCAGGCGATGGGCGATTAGCTTGGGAATAACATCCGTAACACCAACCGACAGTCGTAATGGATTCCCTTCAACGGCTCTGTTTGCCAGAACACTTTGCAGCTCTGCACCGAGCAGGAAGATATCTTCAGCATATTCGAGCGCTGTGCGACCTGCCTCAGTCAGTACCAGGTTCCTTCCTGAGCGGGAAAACAGCTTTTTCCCTACCGATTTTTCAAGCAGGCTCAGCTGTCCGCTGATTGTCTGAGGTGTCAGGTGTAACTGCTCGCTGGCCCGCGCGATGCTACCTTCTCTGGCGACGACCCAGAAATAATGGAGATGTTTGTAGTTTATGCTGTTCATCTGTATCGCCCTTGTTTCGAATTAACCGATCCCATGGCTTATAATAATCGATTTTTTCATAACAAACAAAGTCCTTATAATCGCAAAACCAGCAAAATTTCTAACAGGAAATCTTTTTGTAATCATCTTATTTTATGGGGATATTTGCGGGGGCGCAATTTATTATCGGATGCTGGCCTTATTGCAGAGATCTACGTACTATCCACTTTCGTCAAAGTGGGTCAGAAAGACGGAATTTTTTTACTAACATATTATTGAGAGAATTAAATGACAGGCGCGATATTATTTGCATCTGCCACCTGTTTGTTGCAGGTAGCCGCTTTTTACCTGGCTCATATCCGCCTGTTTCATGTGAGCGTAATGATCTCATTGCTGGTTTTTGATCTCGTTTTTCCCATATATCTGTTCATGACTCGCGACTGGTACAATCAGCTGATTGTTCAAGGGGATATCCTCACTTTTGGTGTCTGGATTCATTTCATGCTGGTGATAACATTGTATGTGCTATACGTAGTGCAGGTACAGGCTGCCCGTGCAATCGTGTATGGTGGTGGAGATATCGAGACGAAAAAAGCACTCAAAAAAGACCACCGCGCGCAGGGGATTGGTATCCTGGTGGTGCGACCGATGATGATCTTTACTGGCGCGTTACTGGCACCGGAGGTGGCATCAGTGGTGGTTGAGCAGTAAATCGGCATCACTAAGTTTCATGGCGCTAAGGTATAAATCAAGCTGTGAAAGTTCTCTCTAATTCAGCCACCAGTCAGCGCTTCTCATGAGACAACAGGCTATTTGCCACGTATAATTTGTGCGGCTCGTTGCGCTGGTAAGTCGCGATGACGAGCTGCTTGCAAGTAAGCCTCCAGTTTATTTGACGTATGGAAAGAGAACGATAGAGAAAACAGGAAAAATGAAAGAATCGGATAATCATACATCCAGACGTAAATACTATGCCCCCTGGGAAAAGACATTCGACAGGGTAGTCACCCCTTTTGAAGAGTTTATTCACAAAGAGACGACCAGTGGCTTTTTATTGATGGGATGTGCCTTGCTGGCACTGATTGCCGCCAATAGTGTGTTTGCTGAGAGCTACCAACACCTGGTGCACACTAAAATAGGCTTCGCATTTGGAGACTGGGCGATTGAAAAGACCCTGCACCACTGGGTCAACGACGGCCTGATGGCACTCTTTTTCTTTGTTGTGGGGCTCGAGCTCAAACGGGAAATAATGGTAGGAGAGCTGGCAGAGCCAAAACAGGCAGTGTTACCGATCCTTGCTGCCATCGGCGGCATGCTTGTCCCCGCTGTGATCTACTATGCAATCAATGCCGGCACCGATGGCGCAAGGGGGTGGGGGATCCCTATGGCGACAGATATCGCCTTTGCGATCGGCGCACTTGTTCTGTTGGCGAGCCGTATTCCAAAGGCGTTGATCACCTTTCTCGTTGCACTGGCGATCGTCGATGACCTTGGTGCAGTGATTGTGATCGCACTCTTTTATACCGACCAGATTGTACTGGAAGCACTCGGCATCGGTTGTCTTCTCTTCGCCATACTCATCTTTTTTAATGTTACTGGAATACGCAAGCCACTCCCCTATTTTCTGATCGGGACGCTGCTCTGGTTTGCCCTGCTTAAATCAGGGGTTCATGCAACGCTGGCGGGTGTGCTGACGGCATTGATGATACCGGCGCGTCCGAAATATGACCCAGTGCTGTTTAGCCAGCGAGTCAAAGAGCTGATTGCGCGATTCGACAAAAGCTATCGCCCCGGTGAGAGCATCATGAAAAATGATGAGCAGAAGGCGATTGTGCAGACACTGGAGCACGGGGTGCACGCCGTCGAGACACCGCTGCAGCGCCTGGAGCACAGTATGCATATGCCGGTCGCGTTTTTGATTATCCCCCTGTTTGCCTTTATCAATGCAGGAATCCCCATTGATTTTTCTTCCCTGGGGGAAACATTAAGCCATCCTGTGGCGCTGGGCGTGATCAGCGGACTTCTGCTCGGTAAGTTTATCGGGGTTGCCGGGGTTAGCTGGGTAGCCCTCAAAATGGGGCTCTGTCGTCTGCCCGAAGGGGTTACCTTTGCCCAGATTGCAGGTGTTGCGCTGCTTAGCGGTATCGGTTTTACGATGTCTATCTTCGTCGCCGAACTGGGATTTGCTGGCCAGGCGGAGCAGCTGTTGATGGCCAAGACCGGGGTTCTGGTGGGCTCGTTGATCGCGGGTGTGGCGGGTTATATGTGGCTGTTGGCCTGTACAAAACCCGCCACAAAGTCGTAGATGGATAAATGGTGCAAACCGTTGCTATGTTAATGAGCCGCTTCTGCAAAAAGTACGCTTAAGAATTATTCGCATTATGCCGAAAATCAAGTTGTAAGGGGTGTCCCTGTCTGGCCGTTGGAGCCGTTTCTGATAGTGAGGAGGGCCCGTGCTGGAGATGGAGCGGGTTCTCAATGCAAACTGTGCTGGTGATCAATTCAAAAGGCGGAAGTGGAAAAACCACCATTGCGGCTAATCTCGCGAGTCTTTATGCGGCATCTCATTTGAAGACCGCACTGATGGATTATGATCCGCAGGGATCGAGTCTTCACTGGTACAGTATGCGTGAAGAGAACGGTTTCCCCCCCATTCATATGGTGGATGCCGGTCACATCAGGAGTGGCGTAACTCGCACTTTCCAGCTCAGTATTCCTCATGATGTCGAACGGGTAGTGATCGACGCCCCGGCAGGCATGTGCAAAAAAATGCTTAACGAGATGGTGGTTAAGGCGGATGTGATCGTGGTACCAGTGATACCGTCTCCTATCGATATTCACGCCACATCCGAGTTTATTTATGAGTTAAAACTGATCGTGAACGCCTGCTATAAAAACAGGGCGGAAATTGGCGTAGTAGCGAACCGGGTGCGGAATGACAGGGCGCTATATCAACCGCTTCACCATTTTATAAATGAGCTTAAGGTTCCATTTATCGCTACCCTCAGTGACAGCGATAACTATATTCGTGCAGTTGAGCGAGGAATGGGTATCCACGAAATGTCACTCCCCTCTGTCAGGGGTGAGCTGGTGCAATGGTTGCCTTTGGTGAAGTGGCTGGCCAATGGTCGAGCGATTTCACCACCATCACATATGTTGTCGGCATCTGCAAGCTCGTAAGCAATTTGACTGCCTCTCCAGCTGAACCCCGCCTGCCACGATCCCGATTGTAACAGTGGTTAAATCCTGTAAAGTTAAGCTGAAATTAACCGATATAATTCAAAAGATTAACAAATTGATAGCAAGTCGAGGCAATGCCAGTCAATGAGTGACGTGGAAGTACCATTACCCGACGGTAGCGGCAAAAAAGAGTCGCTGCCAAGTTCGCTCGTCCGTACCCTGCTCAAACAGTGCAGAGAATCCTCTGAAAATTACGTCCGAAAATTATTTGAGCCACTGACCAGGCAGCTGGATGATGATCTGTTTAAACTGGCGGACAAGACACAGGAGCAGGAAAAGGCGCAGCGTTATAATGAGGCGATGGCAAGACTGCGCTGTGAAAGAGAAACACTTGCCGAAAAGCTGGAGTTGAGCTACTCCAGACTGCTTAGCCAGGCGTTGAATCCAGATGATAATGTGGATATTGATGAGGGATCGCAGGAGGGTCTGTCGCTTATTGATGAGGCGCAGCTTGAAGAGGTGCTGGTTCTGGAGCAGATCACCTCAAAGATCTTTGAAGAGTGCAGTGATGAACTCTATGCGCTGGAGCAACGTCTGGCATTGCTGTTGCCCAGACATAAAATGGATGAAGGGAAGGTCCCATTTGGATCAGCACCTATCTGTAGTGCCTTTAAAGCGTTATTGCAGCCACTGGAGTTTGATATCAAGGTCAAGCTTGCCATCTATCGATCGCTTGAGCGAACGTTACTGGAATCGATCTGCGATCTTTTTGATGAACTGAACGAACAGTTACGGCAAGCGGGTATCCTGCCTGAGATCAGGCGAACAGCGAAAAAGAGCGAGTCTACAGGGCTGGCGAGAAAAAAAACCGGGGCAGCAACTCAGAACCAGGGTGGCAGTCAGGGCGGAGGCCAGGGGGGAGAGTTCCCCGTCGGCGAGGGTATCGCCATACCGCCGCACGCCTTTCAGGGAATCCAGCAACTGGCGGGGTTACTTGGCGGTGGGGAGTCGGATGACTCGGCGGAGCTGGTTGCCACCCCGGTCACACCCCAGTTAGTCGAAGCGCTTTCTGGATTGCAGATTTCCAGTGATTTGCTTGATCAGGGCGCAGACATTTCTGGCGAGGAACTCAAGGCGCGCATCAAGGCGCAGTTGAGTCAACGTGAGGGTGGTTCTACCGGTGGGCTCAGTCGGCTTGATGATGAAACCATCGATGTCATCAGTATGATTTTTGATGATCTGATGGAAGATGAAAACCTTCCAGACTTTATCAAGGCATTGATTGGAAGGCTGCAGATTCCAGTGCTGAAGGTGGCAATTATTGATCGTGTCTTTTTTTCTGAAAAAGATCACCCCGCGCGTCAATTACTGAATGAATTGACTGTTGCCGGGCAGACTGCCAGCATTGACGGCGGTGATGAAAAGAGCGCCGACCTGATTTATAAAAAAATCGAATCGGTAGTGATGAGGTTGATCCGCGAATTCCAGGGAGACCTGGTAGTCTTCGAGAGTTGCCTGGAAGAGTTTCGTCAGTTTTTGACGGAGCAGGAAGCTGGTTTTCATGAGGCGCAGAAAGCGATAGGCGAAATTGCGCAAAAAAGTAGTTTTGAAGCGAAGACAAAAAAGAATGTTGCGGAAGAGATTGCCGGCCGACTGTTGAATCGCAAGGTGCCCGAAGATGTAAAGCGCTTTTTAATGGAGACATGGCGAGAGGTGCTGTCGACCATCATGCTCAACGAAGGAGAGGAGAGTGTAACGCTCCAGCGGGCAGAGCAGGTGAGCGAGGATCTGATCTGGAGTGTTGAGCCACTCGAGACCCCGGAGGCGAAGAAGAAACTGTTAGTGCTCGTGCCGCTGATTCTTGATGCACTTAAAGAAGGGCTGGAGATGATCGGTTATACTCCGGCGCAGGTGCAGGATGTCAATCAAATGATTGAGCGCTACCATATCGCCAATATCAAAGGGGGCAAGGCGGCCTCAGTAGCTGAAGATAAACCTCAGGTTGCTGATGAGATCGATCAGCTGCTGCAGGATCTCGAGCAAGACCTGGATCTTCCGCCTGGTGAACGATTGATGGGAGACGACCTCTCTCTTTCTGCTCCAGCGAGTAGCGATTCAGGCGAGTTCGAAAAAATGATGATGGAGATGGGGTATGATCAGAATAGTGATGATGGCCCCAGGATCAGTGATAGATATACTGTGCTGATTGATACGCTGGAAGAGGGCGCATGGGTTGAGCTGACTGACGACGAGGGAGAGACGAGACGCACAAAGCTGGCGTGGAAAGGGGATGAATTTACCAAATATGCCTTTGTAAACTGGCGTTACAAGGTGGTTGCTGAAAAATCCTATTATGCGCTGGCTGATGAGTTCAGGCAGGGTAATGCCACCATTATTGAAGACCTGCCGCTGTTTGATCGTGCCTTCGATAGTGTCTTTACCCGTATAATGAAGCTGGCAGGATAGAAAATTTTACGATTTAAGGAATTATAATAATGAAACAGTGTTTGGGGCTGCTATTTGCAGCAGTTTTAGTGGTATCGATTTCGGCATGCACTGGTGGTGGAGGAGAACAGGATACCTCATGGGTGCTGGGTAAATGGGAGTTGGCGCACAATCCTGAAAATGATGATGAAGATGCGCTGGTCTTTGATTCTGATGGTACGGTGACCGTACTGGCAGTAAAAGGGGGAAAGCTGAAGGGGAGTTATCAATTTTCGGGAGATACCCTGAAAGTCACACTTCTTGGCGCACGTAAGACCATCGATGTCGAATTTGAAGTATCATCTGATCATAGCAAGTTGATATATGAATCAGGTGCCTACTATATGAAAAAATAGCGTGCTGCGCTTATTGTCGGCTTGAAATATTAGCCAGTTGTTTAGAAGTGGAGGAAGTATGGCGGAAACAGTGGATGAAATCTCGATTGACTACTCGGAAGATGGTGTGCAGCTGGTAAAGCAGCTGGATAAAGAGGTGCTCACCAGGGGAGCGTGGTCGACGATTATTTTTAAATATCAGGACTGGGATAAGCGCAAAGAGGAATATAGCCCAATCCGTTTTACCATTCGGCGTTATCAAAAGCGTAATGGTGAATATATGCAGAAATCCAAGTTCAATATCTCGAGCAAGGAGCAGGCAGGTAAGATCATTGAAGCGTTGCAAAAGTGGTCGGCGGAAGATGAGTGATGCCTTTCAGGGCCTTTTTGTAAATCTCAGAAATTAATAATATAGATGGCTATAGAAATTCCGGGATTTACCGACATTACTTAAAGTAGTGTCTTGAAATACATGGAGTTTGCATTGCAGGTGGATAATGGGAAGCAGTTCCAAAAACAGATCACTGGATGAGCTATGGGGAAGTTCCTACCTCGCAGGCGGGAATGCGGCTTATCTCGAACAGCTTTACGAAAATTTTCTTGAAGATCCAAATTCAGTCGATGAACAGTGGCGTGAGCGTTTTGATACCTTCCCCTGGGTAAACGGTGCAGAAAATGATGTTTCGCACGCCAAAATTTGTGACTCATTCCGGCAGTTCGCAAGGCAGAAGCAGCACTACATTTCTCCTGTTTCAGGTGTGCCAGCTGAGGCTGGCGCGGCGCAGGGGGAAAAACAGGCCAAGATTCTTCAGTTTATTGACTCATATCGTTTTCTCGGTCACCTGCAGGCGACGCTCGACCCGCTTGATATGACCGAGCGGGCAGAGGCAGCTGAACTACGTCTCGCCTACTACGGACTTGGTGAGCAGGATCTGGAGACAGTTTTTCACACCGGCACCCTTACCGTCGATGGTAGCAACAGTGCGTCGCTGAGAAAAATTGTTGATCATCTCAAGCAGTGCTATTGCGGTAACGTTGGCGCGGAGTATATGCACATTTCAGAGGCCGCCGAACGTAAATGGATTATGCATCGGATTGAAACAGGTTACGGTCCGGGTACTTTTTCAGCCGAGGTGAAAAAACAGTTACTGGATCGCATCACTGCGGCCGAGGGGCTGGAGCGTTATCTTCACACAAAATATACCGGTCAAAAACGGTTTTCACTGGAAGGGGCGGAATCACTGATCCCCCTGCTGGATAAAATTGTTAAGCGTGGTGGTAGCCACGGCGTAAAAGAGATCATCGTCGGTATGGCCCATCGTGGTCGCCTGAATGTGTTGATCAATATTATGGGTAAGGTGCCTTCTGATCTGTTTCTTGAGTTTGAAGGAAAGGCGAAAAACAATGGCGAAGGGACCGGTGATGTAAAATATCATCTTGGGTTTTCGTCAAACATCAACACCCCCGGCGGCCCGGTGCATGTGGCGCTGGCCTTTAACCCCTCTCATCTGGAGATTGTCGGCCCAGTCGTCGAGGGCTCCGTGCGTGCCCGCCAGGAGGGGCGTAACGATAATGTTGGTGATCAGGTGGTGCCGGTCGTCATTCACGGTGATGCCGCATTTGCGGGTCAGGGGGTGGTGATGGAGACATTTAATATGTCGCAGTCACGCGGTTACGCCACCAAAGGCACGCTGCATATTGTGATCAATAATCAGGTCGGTTTTACCACAAGCAATCAGAAGGACTCTCGCTCTACGCTCTATTGCACCGATGTGGCGAAGATGGTCAATGCCCCCATCTTTCATGTCAATGGTGATGACCCTGAGGCAGTGCTGTTTGTCACCCAGATCGCGCTCGATTACCGCATGACATTCCATAAAGATGTTGTCATCGATCTGGTCTGCTACCGCCGCAATGGACACAGTGAGGCCGATGAACCGTCGGCAACGCAGCCGCTGATGTATCAACATATCAAGGCGATGAAAACCACTCGAGCACTCTACGCCGAGAGACTTGTTAATGAAGGTGTGATTGGTGCGGACGAGGCGAAGGATTATATGAACAGGTTCCGGGATGCCCTGGATCAAGGCGAGGGGGTGGTACCGGAGTTTATTCGCGAAGAAGAGGTGAAAAACCCCTACACCTTCGACTGGAGGCCTTATCTTAGTGGTGATATTACCCTGCCAGTGGATACCCGGGTTGAGCTTGCGAAGCTACGTCAGTATGCGGAGCAGATGCACAAACTGCCTGAGGGGTTTGTGCTTCACCCAAATGTGAGCAAGATCTTTAATAGTCGCCACAAGATGGCAGCCGGTGCGCTGCCGGTGGACTGGGGATTTGCAGAGAACATGGCTTACGCCACGCTGATGAAAGGTGGCTATAGCGTCAGGCTTTCCGGCCAGGATTGTGGGCGCGGTACTTTTTTTCATCGTCATGCGGTGCTCTATAATCAGCAGGATGGTGAGACCTATGTACCATTGCGTAGTTTGACTGAAGATAAAGATTCAAAGCCGGTTAATTTTCTGGTGATCAATTCGCTGTTATCGGAAGAGGCGGTGCTCGCTTTCGAATACGGTTACGCCACTACCGACCCCAATACCCTGACCATCTGGGAGGCGCAGTTTGGTGACTTCGCCAACAATGCACAGGTGGTGATCGATCAGTTTATCAGCGCCGGTGAGCAGAAGTGGGGGCGCCTTAGCGGGCTGGTGATGTTGCTGCCACACGGCTATGAAGGGCAGGGCCCTGAGCACTCTTCTGCACGGCTGGAACGGTACATGCAGCTCTGCGCTCAGCACAACATGCAGGTCTGTATGCCGACTACACCTGCCCAGATGTTTCATCTGTTGCGACGTCAGATGTTAATGCGCTGTCGTAAACCGCTGATCGTGATGACACCTAAAAGCCTGTTACGACACCGTCGTGCAGTGAATTCACTGGAAGACCTCTGTGATGGTAGCTTTCAGGCGGTGATATCAGAGACCGAGAAACTCGATGATGCCCAGGTTAAACGAGTGGTGCTCTGTAGTGGCAAGGTCTACTACGATCTCTTTGACAAGCGCGAGCAGGATGGACGCAGGGACGTCGCGGTCATCCGCATCGAGCAGCTCTACCCGTTCCCTAAAGAGGCGCTGAAAAATGAGCTTGATCGATACCAAAACGCGTCGAAATTTATCTGGTGCCAGGAAGAGCCGATGAATCAGGGGGCGTGGTTTTCAAGCCAGCATCACATGCGCACAGTGCTGGGCAATGAATTTAATCTGGAATATGCAGGACGCCCCTTTTCGGCGGCCCCGGCAGTGGGTTATATTCCACTTCATATCCAACAGTTACAGGATCTTCTGCAGGATGCCCTGGGCGAAATCCCGGTGGCTTCAAGTTAGCAGGTACTGGATAAACGACAAAAGGACGACGGATGTCTATCGATATAAACGTACCCAGCTTTCCTGAATCAGTGGCCGATGGATCAGTCATTTCATGGCATAAAAAACCTGGCGAACAGGTGACACGTGATGAGGTGCTAGCTGAGATTGAAACCGACAAAGTGGTGTTTGAAGTGCCTGCACCTGAAGACGGTGTGCTCAGTGAGGTGATTGAAGATGTCGGTGCCACGGTCGTCTCTCAGCAGCTACTCGGACGTATCGAGGCAGGGGCCAGCGCGGCACCTTCCCCACCAGCTGCCGCCACTGAAACAGCTAAAGCTGCAGAACCGATCCAGCAGGACAGTGCGCCCGATGTTGCCGTAGCCCCGGCGGCGCGTAAACTGATGGCCGAAAACAACATCGATGCTGCGCAGCTCACGGGAAGCGGTAAAGGTGGACGCATCCTTAAAGAGGATGTACTGAAGGTGCTGGGCAGCGGCAGTGCGGCAAAGAGCCCCGAGAGCGCTGCTGCAGCACCGCAGGCCCAGGTCAGTAGTGGTACGGCAGAGGTTGCTGCACATAATGGCGAGGGGCGTCCCGAGAAGCGCGTGCCGATGAGTCGCCTGCGTGCGCGTGTTGCCGAACGTCTGGTTGAAGCCCAGCATAATGCAGCGATGCTGACCACCTTCAATGAAGTGAATATGAAACCGGTGATGGAGTTGCGTGCTCGCCATCGCGACCGCTTTGAAAAAGAGTACGGTGTACGGCTCGGCTTTATGTCCTTTTTTGTCAAGGCTGCAGTTGAGGCGTTGAAACAGATTCCTGGGGTGAACGCTTCGATCGAAGGGAATGATGTTGTCTATCACGGCTTTTTTGATATCGGCATCGCGGTCAGTTCACCGCGCGGACTGGTGGTGCCGATCCTGCGCGATGCCGATCAGATGAGCATGGCCGAGATCGAGATGAAGATCAGGGAGTATGCCGAGAAGGCGAAAAACAGGACCCTGACGATCGAAGATATCACCGGTGGTACCTTTACGATTACCAACGGCGGCGTCTTCGGATCGATGCTCTCAACGCCGATCATCAATCCACCGCAGAGTGGTATTCTCGGCATGCATAAGATCCAGGAGCGGGCCATGGTTGAAAATGGCGAGATCGTGATTTTGCCGATGATGTATCTCGCTCACTCTTACGATCATCGCCTGATCGATGGGCGCGAAGCGGTACAGTTTCTGGTGACCATTAAAGATATGCTCGAAGATCCAGCGCGCATCCTGCTGGAAGTGTAATGTAACGACACCTCACAATCGCTCAACACGGAGAGGGCTGAATATCATGTCCAAGCAAAATGATGCCAAGCAGTATGACGTCGTCGTCATCGGTGCCGGGCCAGCCGGTTATGTCGCTGCGATTCGCTGCGCGCAGCTAGGGCTCAAGACCGCCTGTGTCGACAAGTGGATCGGGGCTGGTGATAAACCGGTGCTTGGTGGAACCTGTCTGAATGTTGGTTGTATCCCTTCGAAGGCGTTGCTTGAGTCATCTGCCCGTTATGAAGAGGTACAGCACTCTTTTGGTGAACACGGCATCACCGCCTCCGGGGTCGAACTCGATCTGGCAAAGATGATGGCGCGCAAAGACAAAGTGGTCGGTGATCTGACCCAGGGAATCGTGGGGCTCTTTAAGGCGAACGGGGTCGACTGGCATCAGGGCGGCGGTAAGCTGTTACCGAAACAGCAGGTGCTGGTGACCGCGCATGACGGCACGAGCGAGACGCTGCTTGCTGCAGGTGACGTTATTCTCGCACCGGGTTCGAGTCCGGTGGAGATCGGTGCGGCGCCGTTGCAGGATGGGGTAATTGTCGATTCATCGGGTGCGCTCGCTTTCGATGAAGTGCCAAAGCGACTGGGTGTGATCGGTGCCGGCGTGATAGGACTTGAACTCGGTAGTGTGTGGCGTCGCCTGGGTTCTGAGGTGGTGTTGCTCGAAGCACAGGAGAGCTTCCTCGGCATGGCCGATGAGCAGATCGCTAAAGAGGCGTTGCGTCAGTTCAAAAAGCAGGGGCTCGATATTCGCCTCGGCGCGCGAGTGGTCTCTAGCGAAACGGGCAGTGATGGTGTGACTGTGCAGTATCAGGATGGTGATGGCGATCATACTGAGACGGTCGACAAGTTGATCGTAGCGGTTGGGCGCCGCCCAAATACTGAGGGGCTGGCAGATAAAGAGGTCGGCCTGCTGCTGGACGAGTGGGGGTTCATCCATGTCGACGATACGTGTCTCAGCAATGTGCCATCTATCTATGCCATTGGTGATGCGGTGCGTGGCCCGATGCTGGCGCATAAGGGATCGGAAGAGGGTGTGATGGTCGCTGAAGTGATCGCGGGTGAACAGGCTGAAGTCAATTATGAGACGATCCCTTCGGTGATCTACACCCATCCAGAGGTGGCGTGGGCAGGTGCCACCGAACAGGCGTTAAAGGCAGCCGGCAAGGCGTACCACGTCGGTACCTTCCCGTTTGCAGCGAGTGGGCGAGCACGTGCAGCTGGGGATAGTGGCGGCATGGTTAAGATACTTGCCGATGCGGGAACGGACCGTGTAGTAGGGATCCACATCATTGGCGCCCACTGTTCGGAGTTGGTCGCGCAGGCGGTGATCGCGATGGAGATGGGAGCCAGTAGTGAAGACCTGGCGATGACGGTTTTTGCACACCCGACACTATCGGAGGCGGTGCATGAAGCCGCACTGGCGGTCGATGGGCGTGCGATCCATATACCTAACAGGAAAAGGTAAAGAGGAAAGTAAAAGCCCTTGCCTCTTAATTAATTGACAGCTTAAGGAACCGATCGAGATGAATCTACATGAATACCAGGCAAAGGCGCTGTTTGCAGAGTACGGCGTAGCCGTGCCAAACAACCGTGTTGTTGAAAATGTCGACGCGGCCAATAAGGCGCTTGATGAGCTGGGTGGCGATCGCTGGGTGGTGAAGGCGCAGGTACATGCCGGTGGGCGTGGCAAGGCGGGCGGCGTCAAACTCACAGATAGCAAAGCCGACGTGATCGATGCGATCAAGTCGATGCTCGGCACGCAACTGGTCACTTTTCAGACCGATGCCAAAGGTCAGCCGATCAACTCGGTGATGATTGAAGAGCCGTGTAACATTGCGCGTGAACTCTATCTGGGGATGGTGATCGACCGTTCACTGAAATGCATCACGGTCATGGCCTCGACTGAGGGCGGCATGGAGATCGAAAAGGTGGCGGAAGAGACGCCCGAGAAGATTCTGAAAATCTCAGTCCATCCGATGGGTGACCTGATCCCCTATCAGGGGCGTAAACTTGCGTTTGGCCTCGGCCTTGAAGGCAGACAGATCGGGCAGTTTGTGAAGATGCTTACCGGGCTGGTGAAGCTCTTTCGTGAAAAAGACCTGAGCCTGATGGAGATCAATCCACTGGTGGTTACAAAAGAGGGCGACCTGCTCTGTCTTGATGGCAAGATCAATATCGATGATAACGCACTCTATCGTCACGATGAGTTGCAGGCGCTGCGTGATGCGAGTCAGGAAGATGAGCGCGAAGCGCACGCCAGTGAGTGGGATCTTAATTACATCGCCCTCGATGGCAATATCGGCTGCATGGTCAACGGTGCCGGGCTGGCAATGGCGACGATGGATCTGATCAAGCTGCAGGGCGGCGAGCCAGCCAACTTTTTAGATGTCGGTGGCACCGCAGATAAAGAGCGTGTTGCCGAGGCGTTTAAGATTATTCTGTCGGATGACAATGTCAAAGGGGTGCTGGTCAATATCTTTGGTGGCATTGTACGTTGTGACATGATCGCCGAGGGGGTGATCGGTGCTATTAAAGAGGTGGGTATCGAAGTACCGGTGGTGGTGCATCTTGAAGGCAACAACGCAGCGCGTGGTCTTGAGCTGTTAGAAGAGAGTGGTCTGGATATTATTGCAGCCAAAGGGTTGAAAGAGTCTGCAACCAGAATTGTTGAGGCGGTTGCCGCGGCGAATTAGTTATAAGGCCTCTGATTAAATGGCTCTCACTTAAGTCGCCTGATTATTTGTCATCTCGACCGTAGAGAGGTCTTATACCTTGAGTCTATCCGCACATGATGAGGGCCAGGATTTCCCGCGATGATCGAAATGAAAGTACTCTTGTCTGACAACTAATCTGAGGTTCTTTTAATATCTCATGGCCGATATCCTCCCCTTCAAAAAGAAAAAGCCTTCCGAAAAGGCGAAAGGGGTCACGCTCTGCCGCAGCGGTTTCCACAAATGGGTGATCGAGAGCGAAAAAAAGTTTGATGTGAAGCAGGGGAAGTTGGTGACGGCTTATAAGTGTTCGCGTTGTGGGGCGACGAAGAGCAAGGCGCTTTAGAGGCGCGGTTTTGTCATCGTGAGCGCAGCGTGAAGGACTGGAAGTCCAAATCCTTTTAGGACGGTGATCTCTACGCCATGCTCCAATAGGCCGATGGGGCGACACTACCGGAATACCCGGCATGGCCTGGGCCGCGTGGTCTGTCCCCACCTCCATCTCACTCACCCTGTTGGCTGTTGGCGTGGTCGGACTCAGCCTTTCCCGTCGTAAAAAGCGTCATCGTGGGAGGGTGGGCCAAAGCAACTAATTTTACCGCCTCAATAGCGGGCTAATGCAGTCCGATTATTACTGGCAATTGCAACAATACTGTCACCGACTCATTTTTAATCTTAAAAAACCGGGTTGGCGGAGAGTGCTGGCAGGCTATTTAACCCCTTCGCGTTTGAGAATATCCATGCTCTATGAGATGTGCTGCTGTTCATTGAGTGCATAACACATCTGGGCCTGATGATCGTAGCGGTGTTTCATAATCTCTACCTTTACAGCCGTCAGTTCATCAACCCTGGTATGGATCGCGCCCTGCTCGGTGTCGTCTCTGGCTCGCATCGCAGGTTACGGATACCTTTACAAGCAGGCTGAAACCAGGCCTCGAATGATGGTCATCCGAGGCCTGTTTTATTAATGCATTGCGTGCAATTTATCTTTGTCAGCTGAGCTTGCTTTATGACTAAGGTTTAGCAGGATATTGGCCAGTTCACGTTCGTTTGCAGAAGCCTGAGAGTTGTTGGCAATTTTCTGCAACTTTGGTTTGTCTGCACCGCTTACTTTATGATCGAGGTTCATCATCGCCTGTGCCAGGGTGTGTGCATGTGCTGAGGCGTTGCTGTCGTTAACAATCATCTGTAACTGCTTTTTTTCTGAACTGCTGGGGTGATGATTGAGACCGGCGAGAATTGATGCCATGGTTTTGATAGCGCCGCTGCCATGACCCTCCCCGGCCATAGCGCCGTGGGATGCGAATAGCATTAAAAAAGCAAGAGATAAGCCAAGTTTTCTTGTCATGGTGGAAGTCCTCCTTAATTACGTGAATAACGCACCTGGAAACTCAACTATAGCGCTTGTATCGGATTTTGGATACGTATTTATAACCCTCTGTTTTATACGATTACTGGGCTAAGGTGCCTCTGATTAGTTTATGAACTGCTTGCTAACGGCTAAAATCTACCAGCTCTTTGTTGTGCCCCGGGGGCACTTCCTAAGGGCGCACCCTGGCGATAGTCCCGCAACTGTGTGCCCACCCGGGTATTACCTGCGATTTGCACCGCAATCTGGCAGATTTTATCTCGTTATCAACTCAGCACAGAAGTAATCAGAGGTTCCTTAAAAAAGCTCTACATCGGAGCCTTCTTTTCCCTTCTCTAACTTCACTGCCTCTTTAAGTACTTCATCAACCGACTTGCCCTGTAGAATCGCTTCGAACATTTTCTGGTCTGAGTCGAGTGTGTATTTCGACTTGATCATCTTCTGCAGCGCGCTCCATTCATAAGGGCTGTAGACGCGGCCGGAATCGGAGACGATATCTGAGAGGGATTTAAGGATGACTGAGATGTGACTCAGGCGCTGGGTGAATTTGTCGTAGAACTGAAATGCCATGATGGCCGATTGCACCTTTTCATCGACTGCCTGGCAGTTGTTGAGAATGGTGTCGCGTGTTTCACCTTCGGGCAGATCCTGGGCCGCCATGTTGATGATCTGGGCGTTACCGACCATCGACGTGAACCATTCGGTGAGAGTGTCGACTGAGTCGTTGCCGTCACGCATCGCATATTCGATCCTCGCGACCGCCAGTGTTAGCATCGCGACGGTTTCGCGAATCTGGCTCCAGTCGAGATCTGGGGCGTGAGATGTGGAGAGCGAAGATTGTGCATTTTCTGTCATGAGAATTCCTTTTTCTCAGCTTTATCGAAGTGATACCTTACTATCGGCACCAGTTTGAAAGGCATAAGCTCAAGATATCTGCGAGAACGGCTCTCCAAGTGTTCTGATGCATTAGTTTTTTTTCACTCAATTGGCGCGATCCGCTATAATCTGCTGCTTTATTCTGTAGATTGGCCGTTGGCAGCAAGATGGTGCACGTCGGCATGTGCGAACTGCAGGTTTGGGGTAATATTGGCTGCTTCAGGTTTTGGTAGGATGACGTTATGAGTGATGCTGCGTTAGAGATTGATTTTACACTGGGTTATTACAGTAGTGACCGTAAAGCCGGTAAGGTATGTGTGGTTAAACGGCGAAGTGGTGAGATCACCATCAATTGCCTCGGTGTGGAGCCGGAGAGTGGCCTGGAGAAGGCGCTGAAGCCGATTTTTGTCGGCCTGACCGAGGAACACCGCTTTATTTTGCTGGACCCCGAGACCAAGTCGATCCGGATTCAGACCCGCTTCCCGGTCGATGCCTTTCCCGCTCATATCTACAGCGACCCCAACGCCAGCCGTGACTGGTTCATGAACGATGGTGATAAAGAGAGCGGCAACGACACGGTCAATTGTGGTGACAAGGGCTCATCGGTCACCGTGATCGAAAACAGTGCCAGCGCCTCGGCCAAGCATCTTGCGACCATCTGTGTGGGGCGTGGCCATCATCAGGCCAACTTTGCCTATCCATCCGAACAGGCCCCCAATGTGCCTTACACCGCCTATATCAGTAACCTGAAAGACGGCACGGTATCGGCGATTGGCAATGACCCTGAGAATGAAGAGACCTATCTAAAGGTGATTGCGACGATCGACCTGTGCGAGTCTGATAAGGAAGAGGACAGCCGCACCTCGGCGCCCTGTAACGCTTTTCCGCACGGTCTGGTCTATTCGAAGGTCTCTGGAAAGCTCTATAACCTGAATAACGGTTACGGTACGATTGCGGTGATCGACCCTGTGACCAACGAGATTGAAGAACGCATTGAATTTAAGGGACACAGTAATCTGTTTGTTACCCCTTGCGGGCGCTTTATCTTTGGCCGCGGAGCGGATCGTAAGAGCGACCCTGAGCATGTGATCGCCAGGGTGACAGTGCTGGATGCCGGTACTCATATGGTGATGGATGCCATCGACCTGCCGGATGTCTATATCAGTAAATATTATTTTAATTGTGATGGTAGCAAGCTTTATCTGACGACCAGTAGCTCTGGTAGTCCGGAGCAGGCAGCAAACCTGAAGAGCGATGCGTTGCTGATTTTTGATCTCTCTGCGTTGCCAAAGATAAAGCTGAGCGCTGAGCTGGCGCTTGGCGCTTCATCGGGGGCGTTGGCTTTTCTGGGTGTGGATGATGGTACGCAGCTGGTCTTTTCATCCAATTCGGCTGAGGGTGCATTGGCCATTATCGATGGCGAAAGGGACACGCTACTGGAAAAATTTGTAGTAACTGAGGGGGTTTCACATTCTCGTGTATGGCTGGCCTAGTTTGAGGTGGACGAGAGTATTGGGTGAAACAGCGGTTTTTGATTTATAACGATGGTGATTGAGAAATATGAACGTAGCAATCTATTGTGTCGGCGCAGCATTGATTATTGCATTGCTGATCAAGCTCTCGTCTGGGGCAGTTGGTAGTGGTATGGGGCTGGGAATCGCCATTGTACTGGTAATTATATTGCCCTGTGTGATGGCCGTAAAAATGGGGAAAAAAGAGCGCGAGCAACGTGAGCGAGATGAGGCGGGCGAGTAATCTCTCGCGAACCACTTCTCTTTGATTGCCCTGCGGTGCAGGGCGTTAAGGTAACATCTTCTGATTTATGATGGGTTGAGAATAGTTTTGTATGAAAAAGCTATTCTCAACTGCCGCTTCAGAGCGAGACCTCGTCTGCCTCCCCTTTATCTTGTCTCTTTTAATTTAACTGTAATAGCACTGGAATGAAATCAACCGAACTGCTTGCCCCTGCCGGCACCCTGAAGAACCTGAAATATGCCATCGCCTATGGAGCCGATGCCGTTTATGCCGGGATGCCGCGTTATAGTCTGCGGGTGCGCAATAATGATTTCAGTAATTATGAAAACCTTGCTAGCGGGATAGAGACCGTGCATGCGGCTGGCAAGCGTTTCTATCTCGCCTGTAATGTGTTGCCGCACAATAGTAAAGTTAAGACCTTTATGGATGACATTGCGGCGGTGGTCGAACTCAACCCCGATGCGTTGATCATGGCGGACCCAGGTCTGATCATGCAGGTGCGTGAGCGCTGGCCCGGTCTTCCAGTGCACCTCTCAGTACAGGCCAACACGGTCAATTACGCCGGGGTGAAATTCTGGCAGTCGCTGGGATTGAAGCGAATCATATTGTCACGTGAGCTGTCACTCGATGAAATCGAGGAGATCCGCCAACAGTGCCCGGATATGGAACTGGAGGTGTTTGTCCACGGAGCGCTCTGTATCGCCTATTCTGGGCGCTGCCTGCTTTCAGGCTATTTCAATCATCGTGATGCCAATCAGGGAAGCTGTACCAATTCGTGTCGCTGGAAATATGATGTGAAAGAGGCAGAGAGCGACATCACGGGTGATACGGTTGCCAGCGATAAGTCGGAACCGCAGCATGAAGCGGCGCAGGAGCAGGTCTATCTGCTGGAAGAGGCGGAGCGCCCCGGTGAATTGATGCCGATCGAAGAGGATGAGCACGGTACCTATATTATGAACTCAAAGGACCTACGCGCGGTTGAGCATGTCGAGCGGCTGGTCAATATGGGCATCGATAGTCTCAAGATCGAAGGGCGCACCAAATCTCACTACTACGTGGCACGTACTGCGCAGACATATCGCAATGCGATCGATGATGCGATTGCAGGGCGTGCCTTTGATGAGCGCCACCTTGGGGTACTGGAGAATCTCGCCAGTCGTGGATACACCGATGGCTTTTTCAAGCGCTATCATAGCCAGGAATATCAGAACTATATGCAGAACCGTTCCGATAGTCTGAAACAGCGATTTGTGGGTGAAATCACCCACTTCGACGCGGCGCAGGGGGTGGCCGAGGTGGAGGTTAAAAACAAGTTTGCGGTAGGGGATGTGCTGGAGCTGATCCTGCCGGGTGGTGATCGTTCTATTACCCTTTCTGAGATGCGTAACGAGCGTGGTGAATCGATTGATGAGGTGCTGGGGAGTGGTTATCGAGTGAAGATCCCGTTGCCAGTCGATGACGGTGCAAATTATGAACTGGGGTTGCTGGCCAAGAATCTGTGAGCCGTTCTATTTTAACGTCATTTTCTATCTCGGGCTTGCTGTTGCTGGGTGTGGTAATAGTAGCTGCTGCAGCCGAGCGCCCGCAGGACCATCTGCACTCCGATAAACAGTGTGTGAGTTGTCACAAAGATGGGGTCACCGATCTGCTGAAGGTGCTGTCGCAGCCGAAGCGTCGCTGCACGCAGTGTCACACCGAGCAGCAGATTAGAGAGGGTGACTTTTCATCACCGCTGCCCTTTAGCGAAGAAGAGGGTGTTGACCCTAAACTCAAACTGAGCGCCGATGCAGGCCTGGGGCTGCCGCTCTATTATACGCGATCTCGTATTGGTGCTGAGCCTAATGAGATGGTCGAGATCCCAGCGGGAACCTTTATCATGGGAACCGATGGTCGTCTGCCCGATGAGGGGCCGCAACATGAGGTGCACCTTGCTGCCTATCTAATCGATCGATATGAGGTGACCAATCTGCAGTACGAAACCTTTATCAAGGCGGTAAACAGACGTTCGCCTGCCCATTTCAGGAATCGTACCTACCCGGAAGGTAAGGTAGACCATCCAGTGGTCTTTGTCGGCTGGGATGATGCGGTAGCCTATTGCGAATGGGCAGGAAAACGTCTCCCCACCGACAAAGAGTGGGAGAAGGCGGCGCGCAGCAGTGATGGTCGTACCTACCCATGGGGCGATATCTTTGATCCCAAAAAGAGTAACAACCCGGTGCGCTGGCGCGCGGCAGGGCAGACAGGTGATACCACGCCGGTAGGCGCCTTTGCCACAGGGGTCAGTGCCCATGGGCTGTATGATACTTCCGGTAATGTGTGGGAGTGGACCGCCTCCTGGTACTATCCTTATCCGGGCAATGAAGTACCATCGGAAAGCTATGGTGAGCGATATAAGACCCTGAAGGGTGGCTCATGGTTTGATTGCTCATTTTATAAATGTGGCATCTCGGCACCACTGTTTAATCGCGCCTTTTTTGCCAGGCGAACTAAAAACGATACGTTTGGTTTTCGTTGTGCTAAAGATGTTGCGGCAACTAATGGGGAAGTGAGGGAGAGATGAAGCGAGCAAAATGGTGGCTTTTGGTATTGGCAAGCGCGGGCCTGCCGGCATGCGATAAAAATCCGGGGCTGGACTCAGCTGCCAATGCGCCAGAGCTAGTGCCGGGTGTTACAACAAATACGACTGTAAAGAGTAGATCGGCTGGTTCGAGCAAAAAGGCGCCACAGGATATGCTCAGTGAAAAGGAGCTGCAGCTGGGGAAGGCGCTGCCGAGCACGGCCGCGATCCCGATGATCACGATCCTTGCGAGCAAGTTCACGATGGGCAGTAACAAGATCGATGATGAGGGACTGCAGGAGCGCTACGGGTTTTCGACGCCGCTGTTTGTCAATGAGCACCCGGAACATCAACGTGAGATTGGCACATTCAGCATCGATACTTACGAGACCAGCAACGCGGAGTACAAGGAGTTTATTCTCACCACTGATCGTCTGTTGCCTTTTCTGTGGGGCCATAACGGCTATGGCCTGACGATGGAGGAGGCAGGACGGATGGATATTGAGCGCCTGCGCGAAATTGCGGCCAATGATTTCAAGCTCGACATGGATACCCGGGTGATGGAGCGTGAGGCGTTGATGGCGGAGATGGTCAGGGCGCAGACAAAGATGGATCCACTACCGGTAACCAATGTGACCTGGCAGGAGGCGATGATCTACTGTCAGTGGCGTGGCAAGCGTCTGCCTCGTGAGGATGAGTGGGAGCGTACCGCCCGAGGCACCGATGGGCGAGAGTACCCATGGGGCAACAGGTGGGATGTCACCATCACCAATACTGGCGATGACTCCGACTGGGAAGAGGGCATTGCCCCTGTCGGTTCTTATCCGGGCAACAAGTCGCCTGATGGGGCCTATGATATGGCGGGAAACGTATGGGAATGGGTGGCCGACTGGTATCAGCCATATTCGGGATCAGATTATCAAAGTGACCTTTTTGGCGAGAAGAGCAAGGTGATTCGCGGCGGCGGAGGTGGAGTAGGTCACTACGCCCTGAGTATGTTTTTCCGCGGTGCGGCGCGTCAGTTTGCAGAGCCCGAGCTGCGCTCGGAAGATGTTGGCTTCCGTTGCGCCGGGGATCGTTAACCTCTCAGACAAAACGTTTTGCGGGCAAGTGTCATGGCGCATCGTCTACCACCGCTTGCTCCTGGCTGGAAGAGCCGAGCAAGTGCCCCCGGTACTCACCGACCAGGGACTTGAGGAAAGCCACGATATGGTTGATATCCTGCTCTGGAATGAGGCGGCCAAGCTGGTACCGGGCCATCACACGGACGGCATCCTCCAGGGTTTCGGCCGAGCCATCGTGGAAATATGGCGCGGTTAGTGCGGCAAGACGCAGGCTGGGGACACGAAACACATGCCGATCATCGGGCCTGCCGGTGACGTTGAAGCGTCCCAGATCCGTTGGTTTCAGTTCGTTATGATCAGAAAAATGGTCATAAAAGAGGCCAAATTTCATGAATAGATTGCCACCCACATTACGTCCCTGATGACAGGCAACGCAACCGTAGCCTTTGAACAGCTGATAACCCCTCTTTTCCGAGGTGTTGATGGCATCGGCATCTCCGAGCAGAAAGCGATCAAAGCGTGAATTGACAGTGATCAGGGAGCGCTCAAAGGTGGCAATTGCATTGCGTGCGTTGTCTGCTGTAATGCCGTCTGCATAGAGTGTGTTGAAAACGCGTGTGTATTCCTCATCCTGTTTAAGCTTGCTGATAATCATTGCCCAGCTAGTGGCGAACTCTTGCGGATTACGCACGACAAAATCGATCTGTTCTTCCAGGTTCTGTGCACGACCATCCCAGAACAGGTGGTGATTAAGGGCGCTGTTAAACACCGTCATCGTGTTGGCATTGAGTTTGACGCCGTTTCGGCCCAGATCGTAGGCCTGATGAGTAGCGCCATTGTCACTCAATATATGACAGGAGGCGCAGGACATGTCGTTGTCTCTCCCCAGGCGGGGGTCGTGAAACAACTGCTCTCCCAGAATGACCTTGCGTGGATCCAGCCCCTCCGGTGAGGAGAGTGGCTGGATAGGTTCATGCCGCAGGTCGGGTGGCGGTAGCAGGCCATCTGCCGTGACTGGTATCGGAGCAAATATCGCAGAAATGAGCAGCAAGGTTCTCAGGTAATGTTCAGGCAATCCTCGGCGCCCTGTAACCGGCTGTTTCATGCTGCACTATTCCTTGTTCGAGGCCAGGGTGTTCATACGATCCAGTATTGTGAATGGACCGCCTTCCTGTCCCTGGGTCAGGCTGCCTGGGTTCTGCAAGTCCATGATAGTAAGAATACTGTAACGTTAAATAAAGTATAGTTATTTGTCTCGGGAATGACTATTCTGCGCTGTAGATACACTATGTTCAGGTGATTAGTCAGTGCAGGGAGGTTGATGGTCGAATTTTTCGCGATCTGTTTCGCTAATTTATTGAAATGTCTGGCGAGGTGGGAGAGAAATCCCCGTAAGAGTTATTGATAAAAAGGGTTTTCATCCATATAATGTCCGTCGGACAGCAATTTAACGCTGCTAACTATTGGGTTTGAACAAGTGGTAGTTATGTAACTAATTGTTTTATATCAATAGATCACCGCTTTGCTGATCAGGCGGTGTTGTGATGTCGGATTGTTTGGCATCAGACGAAAGTTTTTTAAAAGTGGGCCTTGTGCCCATTTTTTGTTTTAGGTGTTTTGTAATGGTGGGTCGAGCGCATACGCAGTTAGAGGAACTCCTGAGCCCGGTAGTGGTCTCTTTGGGTTATGAATTTGTTGGGCTGGAGTACCTGCCGCAGGGTAAACACTCGTTGTTACGTATCTATATAGATAAGCCTGAAGGGATTACGGTGGATGACTGTGGTGTGGTGAGCCATCAGGTGAGTGGTGTGCTGGAGGTTGAAGACCCGATTAAAGGGCACTATGTGCTGGAGGTCTCTTCACCAGGGCTAGATCGACCGCTGTTCAAGCTGGAAGATTTTGAGCGTTTTAGCGGCAATATCGTGCAGATCAGGTTACAGGTGCCACTGAATGGGCGGCGCAATTTTAAGGGGTTGCTGCGAGGCGTTCAGACGAAGAGTAAACAGGTGGTGATTGAGGTCGACGAAGAGGCCTTCAACCTGCCGTGGGACAGGATAGAGAAGGCCCGCTTGATTGCGGAATAAAGGATGAGCTGAGAGTGTTGGGGTTGGCAACATAATTGCCTGTGCCGGGATTGAGATAGAGGCGGTAGTGATATGAGCAAAGAGATATTATTGGTAGTAGATGCAGTCTCCAATGAAAGAGGGATTGCCAAAGGTGTGATCATCGAGGCGATCGAAGCTGCGTTGGCGACGGCGACCAAGAAGCGTTATAGCGATGAAATTGAGGTTCGCGTCTCAATCGACCGCGATAGTGGTGATTACGAAACGTTTCGTGTGTGGCATATCTTTGAAGATGGCTCTGAAGAGATCGAAAACCCAGCGAGCCAATGGACACTGAGTGAGGCCAGAGAGCGTGATCCTGCTGCGGAAGTGGGAGGCGTGATTGAAGAGCCGATTGAATCAGCCGCCTTTGGTCGTATCGCAGCGCAGGCCGCCAAACAGGTGATTATGCAGAAGGTGCGTGAGGCCGAACGTGCTCAGGTGGTTGAACAATACCAGGATCGTATTGGTGAACTGGTGACCGGTGTTGTCAAACGGGTCGAGCGCGGGAACGCGATTCTTGATCTGGGCGGTAATGCGGAAGCGCTGGTTTCGCGCGACGATATGATTCCGCGCGAAGCAGTACGCAGCGGTGACCGTCTACGCGGCTATCTTCAGGATGTGCGCTCAGAACAGCGCGGTGCACAGCTCTTTATTAGTCGCACAGCCCCTGAACTGTTGATTGAACTGTTCAAGCTGGAGGTCCCAGAGGTCGGTGAAGGTCTGATCGATATCCTCGGCGCAGCGCGCGATCCTGGGTTACGCGCCAAGATTGCGGTCAATGCTAACGATGATCGTATCGACCCTGTCGGTGCCTGTGTTGGGATGCGTGGTTCTCGTGTGCAGAGCGTCTCAAATGAGCTGGCGGGTGAGCGTATCGACATTATTTTATGGGATGAAAACCCAGCGCAGTTTGTGATCAATGCGATGTCACCGGCTGAGGTTGAGTCGATTGTCGTCGATGAAGATGCGCACAGCATGGACCTTGCGGTAGGTGAGGAACACCTTTCGCAGGCGATTGGTCGCGGTGGACAGAATGTGCGCCTGGCAAGTCAATTGACCGGGTGGGAGCTCAATATCATGACCGAAGCTCAGGCCGAAGAGAAGAGTGAGGCCGAAGGCGAGGCGCTGAAGAATGTCTTTATGGAGCAGCTCGATGTCGATGAAGAGATCGCATTGATCTTTGTTCAGGAAGGTTTTTCCAGTATTGAAGAAGTGGCCTATGTGCCGACAAAAGAGCTACTGGCGATCGAAGAGTTTGATGAAGAGATCGTGCAGGAGTTGCGTGATCGTGCACGCGATGTGTTGCTGACACGTGAGATTGCGACTGAAGAGAAAATTGGAGATGCCGAACCGGCTGCTGATCTCCTGGCGATGGAAGGGATGGATAAGCCCCTTGCCTATCTGCTTGCCAGTAACGGTATCGTCACGCAGGAAGATCTGGCAGAGCAGGCTGTGGATGAGCTGCTGGATATTGAAGGAATGGATGAGGCGCGCGCAAGTGCGTTGATCATGGCGGCACGTGCACCATGGTTTGAGAATGAGCAGGTCAATCAAGGTTAAAATCGGTAGAGACGCATGGCTGAAGTTACGGTAAAACAACTTGCTGAAGTAGTTGGCATCCCAGTTGATCGTTTGATTACTCAACTGGGGGAGGCCGGTCGTTCGATCAAGGATGAAAATGAATCGATAAGTGATGAAGACAAGGTCGAGCTCCTGAGTTATCTTCGCCGCAGCCATGGTGAGGCTGATGCGCCGAAAAAGCGTGAGCCCAAAAAGATCACGCTGCGACGCAAGACTGTCAGCGAGCTGGAGCAGAGCAGCACTCAGGGCCGTATCAAGAAGGTCAAGAAGGTCAATGTTGAATTTCGCAGCAAGCGCACCTACGCCAAGCGTAGCGATCTGATTGCTGAGGAGCAGGCCGCCGTTGAGAGCGAAGAGAGTAAGGTAACAAGCAAAGAGCGCGTGGCGCAACTGGCTGAAGATACGGCGAGGCTTGAAGAGCATGCAAAACAGGAACAGGAACTAAAAGAGAAAAAGGCTGCCGAAGAGGCAGCACGGGTCAAGGCCGAAGAGACCCGGATTGCCGCTGAACAGGCGGCGGTTGAGGCGGTGAAGGCCGCTGCTGAACAGCAGGTTGCCGCAGAACAGATTGCAGCTGAGCAGCAGGCGGCGGCTGCGAAGGTAGCCGCGACAGAAGTTAAACCAAAGGCCGACGGAGCTGGCCCTGCGCCCGATAAAAAAGGGAAGCGTAAAGATAAAGCTAAGGAGGGCCGAGGCGCTGAGCGTTCCACTAAATATGGTCGTCGAGAACTCCACGTCGCCGGTGATAAGGCCGGAAAACGCAAGAAGAAAGGTAAATTTAAGGCGAAGCCAGCCGTCACTGGCGGTGGTAAGCACGGTTTTGCGATGCCGACAGTCCCTGTGGTTCGAGAAGTGTCGATCCCGGAAACGATCACCGTTGCTGAGCTGGCCCAGAAAATGTCAGTAAAAGCGGCTGAGCTCATCAAAGTATTGATGGGGCTCGGTTCAATGGCCACGATTAATCAGGTGCTGGATCAGGACACCGCGTCGATTGTGGTTGAAGAGATGGGACATACGCCCAAGGTGCTGGCTGAAAATGCAATCGAAGAAGAGCTGCAGCAGGCAGAGGGTGAGGTGACCGGTGAAGAGGTTGGTCGTGCACCAGTGGTAACGATCATGGGGCATGTCGATCACGGTAAAACATCACTGCTGGATCACATTCGTCGCGCCAAGGTGGCGATGGGTGAAGCGGGCGGCATTACCCAGCACATGGGTGCCTATCATGTCGAAACCGACAAAGGGATGATTAGCTTTCTTGATACCCCGGGCCATGCCGCGTTTACCGCGATGCGTGCTCGTGGTGCCGAGGTGACCGATATCGTGATACTGGTGGTTGCAGCGGATGATGGTGTGAAGCCGCAAACAATCGAGGCAATCCAGCACGCCAAGGCAGCGGATGTGCCGCTGATAGTGGCGATCAACAAGATTGATAAACCGGAGGCTGATATTGATCGCGTCAAGCAGGAACTGGCCGGCCACGAAGTCATACCAGAAGACTGGGGCGGTGACATAATGTTCGTCAGTGTTTCTGCCAAGACCGGTGACGGAATCGATACGCTGCTCGACTCAATTCTGTTACAGGCCGAGGTGCTTGAACTGAAGGCGGTTGAAGAGTGTCCTGCCAGAGGCGCAGTGATCGAATCGAGTCTCGACAAGGGGCGTGGCCCGGTTGCAACGGTACTGGTCCAAAGCGGTACGCTGCGCAAAGGCGATATGCTACTGGCTGGCCAGGAGTACGGCCGTGTGCGTGCGATGTTTGATGAGGGCGGTAATTCAGTCGAAAAGGCGGGGCCATCGATTCCTGTGGTGGTGCTGGGACTCTCTGGCACACCAAGCGCGGGTGATGAGGTGCTGGTTGTGCCTGATGAGCGTAAGGCACGCGAGGTCGCACTCTTTCGACAGGGCAAGTTCCGCGATGTACAGCTGGCGCGCCAGAAGGCCTCCAAGCTGGAAGATATGTTTTCACAGATGGGCAAGGATCAGGTCGAAATCCTCAATATCCTGGTCAAGGCCGATGTGCAGGGGTCGGTTGAGGCACTGCGTGATTCACTGACCAGGCTCTCTAATGATGAAGTTGCGGTGAAGATTGTTGCCTCAGGGGTGGGTGGTATTAATGAGTCAGATGTCAATCTGGCACTGGCGTCTAAGGCGATCCTGATCGGTTTTAATGTGCGTGCAGATGCCACAGCGCGCCGCCTCTGCGAGGAGTCCGGCCTTGAGCCACGTTACTATAGCGTGATCTATGATGTGATCGATGAGGTGAAGGGTGCGCTCTCTGGCATGTTGTCACCAGAAATCAAGGAGCAGATCGTCGGCATGGCCGAGGTTCGCGATGTCTTTACCTCGCCGAAACTGGGTGCGATTGCAGGCTGTCTTGTGATAGAAGGGACGGTAAAGCGCAACAACCCGATCCGAGTGCTGCGTGACAATGTGGTGATCTATGAAGGTGAACTAGAGTCACTGCGTCGTTTCAAAGATGATGTCAATGAAGTACGTGCAGGGACTGAATGTGGTATCGGTGTCAAAAATTACAACGATGTGAAGGCAGGCGACCAGATTGAGGTGTTTGAAACAATCTCGGTTGAGCGTACGCTTTGATCTTAACTGGTGCAGTTATAACGCGTAATCTTCGCAAGTGTAGTGGTTTGTAGTTATGGCAAAAGAATTCAGCCGGACATTAAGGGTTGGTGAGCAGATCCGGCGTGAGCTGGCACTGCTGATCCAGCAGGAAGTGAAAGATCCCCGGGTGGGGATGGTCACCGTGACCGCCGTCGATATCTCTCCCGACATGTCACACGCCAGGGTGCATGTGACGTTGCTGGATGAAAACCACGAGGTGGATGAGTGCATCAAGGTGTTGAACCGTGCGGCTTCATTTTTGCGTCGCGCACTCACTAAACGTGTGCAGCTGAGGGTCATTCCAACACTGCGGTTCTATTACGATGCATCGGTTGAGCGCGGCACCTCACTCTCTGCGTTGATCGATTCTGCCGTCGCCAGCGACCACAAAAACAGAGGGCGGGATGACGATGGCGCGTCGTAAATCCGGGCGTAACATCAACGGTATTCTTCTGTTCGACAAACCTGGTGGCATGAGTTCAAACGCCGTGTTGCAACGGGTTAAGCGGCTCTTCAATGCGCGTAAGGCGGGCCATACCGGTAGTCTTGATCCGCTAGCGACTGGTTTGCTGCCGATCTGTCTCGGTGAGGCGACCAAGATGTCCGGTTTTCTGCTGGACGCAGACAAGCGCTACCGGGTCACCATTAAGCTTGGCATCAAGACCAATACCGCTGATGCTGAGGGGGATGCGATTGAAGTGCGTGACGTTGGCAACTATAGCGAGGATGATCTGGAGCGGGTACTGGCTGAGTTTCTCGGCGACATTGAACAGATCCCACCGATGCATTCAGCGCTTAAGCAGAATGGCCAACCACTCTATAAGCTTGCGCACCAAGGGATCGAGGTCGAGCGCAAGCCGCGCAGCGTGGTGATCCACAGCATTGAGATGCTTGCCGCAGAAGGTGATCGGCTCGAACTTGAAGTCCACTGCTCCAAGGGAACCTATATTCGTACGCTGGCCGAAGATATCGGTGAGCGACTAGGCTGTGGCGCGCATGTCACCGTGTTGCGCCGCCTCAGCGTCGGGCCGTTTAGTGGTGAGAAGATGATCACCCCAGTTCAGCTGGAGAAGCTGGCTGAAGAGGGCCTTGATGCGCTGGATCGTTTGCTGCTGCCGATGGAGAGCGCGCTGTCGCAGTGGCCAGAGGTGCGCCTCACGCAGGATGTCGCCTTTTTTCTGAAGCGTGGTCAGGCGGTTGTAGTGCCTCGGGCCCCGCGTGAGGGGCTGGTCAAGCTCTTTGCCGAAGAGGATAATTTTTTAGGGGTTGGTCACATTCTGGACGATGGGCGTGTGGCCCCACGACGTCTGCTGAGTAGTGGCTGAGGCCCAGGGGCGCGAATATCGCGCCTGAAGTGGCTTTGAGGTGGTTATTTATCTTGTCATTCATGTACTTAAGGCGATAAAATACCCGCTCTTTTTTGTAAGTACGTAACATTGTGTAGAACACAGAGGATATTATGGGATTAAACGCTGAAACTAAATCACAGGTCATTGGCAAGTACCAACGAGCAGACGGTGATACTGGTTCGCCAGAGGTGCAGGTTGCACTTCTGTCCGCGCGCATTGAACAACTGTCTGGTCATTTTAAAGATCACATTCACGATCACCACTCTCGTCAGGGATTGCTGAGAATGGTAAGCCAGCGCAGAAAGTTGCTTGATTACCTGAAGAAAAAAGATAGCTCACGTTATCAGGATCTGATTGCAAGTCTGGGACTGCGTAAATAATTACCCCGGCTATCGTAACCATCAACGCTTAAATTTATTTTTCTTTAAGGAATCAAAAGTGACGCCCATTAAAAAAACTTTTCAGTACGGGAACCACACTGTAACGCTCGAGACTGGTGAGATTGCCAGACAATCAACCGCCGCAGTGATGGTCAACATGGATGACACCGCCGTGTTAGTGACCGTAGTGGGTCGCAAGGAAGCAGAGCCGGGGCGTGACTTCTTTCCACTAACAGTAAATTACCAGGAGCGTACCTACGCTGCCGGCAAGATCCCGGGTGGCTTCTTCAAACGCGAAGGGCGACCGAGTGAAAAAGAGACTTTGACATGCCGCCTGATTGATCGTCCACTACGTCCACTGTTTCCAAAAGGATTCAAAAACGAAGTTCAGATCATCGCTTCAGTCGTTTCTTTGAATAAGGAGATCGATCCTGATATTCCTGCGATCATCGGTGCCTCTGCTGCACTGGCGATCTCTGGCATGCCTTTCAATGGTCCAGTGGGTGCCGCACGTGTCGGTTACAAAGATGGCGAATATCTGTTGAACCCAACCATGTCTGAACTGGAAGGTTCCGATCTTGATCTTGTCATTGCCGGTACCGAGAATGCTGTATTGATGGTTGAGTCAGAAGCAAAAGAGCTTTCAGAAGAGGTGATGCTGGGCGCGGTGATCTTTGGTCACGAGCAGCAGCAGACTGCGGTTAACGCCATTCGTGAACTGGCCGCAGAGGTTAATACACCAGCATGGACCTGGGAGCCAGAGCCGACTGATGAGGAGTTGGTCAGTGCTGTAGAAAGTGCTTCTACTGAAGCGGTTCGTGCGGCATATCAGATCAAGGAGAAACTGGTACGTCAGGATCGCCTCTCTGAGATCCGCAGCGATGTCGTTGCCCAGCTCTGCCCTGAAGAGGATTCTAAGTGGTCAGCTGAAGATGTGAAGGGTGTGATCAGTAAAGTTGAGAAAAATGTTGTTCGTGGTCAGATTATTGATGGCGAGCCACGTATCGATGGGCGTGATACCCGTACCGTACGTGATATTAACGTACGTGTTGGTGTGCTACCACGTACCCATGGTTCTGCACTCTTTACCCGTGGTGAAACTCAGGCGCTAGTGGTGGCGACACTGGGGACTGCTCGTGATGCACAGATCATCGATGCCCTGGAAGGTGAAAAGAAAGAGCCTTTCATGCTGCATTACAACTTCCCTCCTTACTGTGTTGGTGAAACTGGCTTTGTCGGTAGCCCCAAGCGTCGTGAGATCGGTCATGGCCGTCTTGCCAAGCGTGGTGTCGCGGCAGTCATGCCAGACATGGAAGAGTTCCCGTATGTAGTGCGTGTGGTTTCAGAGATTACTGAATCAAATGGTTCGAGTTCGATGGCTTCTGTCTGTGGTTCAAGTCTTGCGATGATGGATGCAGGCGTTGCACTGAAGGCACCTGTGGCCGGTATTGCGATGGGCCTGATCAAAGAAGGTAGCAAATTTGCAGTACTTTCTGACATCCTCGGTGATGAAGATCATCTTGGTGACATGGACTTCAAGGTAGCCGGCACCAAAGATGGTGTGACCGCGCTGCAGATGGATATCAAGATCGACGGTATCACCCGTGAAATCATGGGTGCTGCGCTAGAGCAGGCGCAGGAAGGACGACTCTATATTCTTGATAACATGAATGCTGTGATTTCTGCGCCACGTGATGATATTTCTGAGTTTGCGCCTCGCATTATCAGCATCAAGATCAACCCTGAAAAGATTCGTGATGTGATTGGTAAAGGTGGTGCGACCATTCGTGCGCTCACCGAAGAGACCGGTGCCAGTATCGATATTACTGACGATGGCGTTGTGAAGATCGCTTCTGTCGATTACGAAGGTGGTGAAGAGGCGCGTCGTCGTATCGAGCAGATTACCGCTGACGTCGAAGTGGGCACCATTTACGAAGGTAAGGTCGCTAAACTGATGGATTTCGGTGCATTTGTCACCATCCTGCCCGGTAAGGATGGGCTGGTACACATTTCACAGATCTCTGATGAGCGTGTTGAGAACGTTAGCGACAAGCTCAGTGAGGGTGAAGTCGTTAAGGTTAAGGTGCTGGAGATCGACAAACAGGGCCGTATCCGCCTCAGCATGAAGGCCGTTACCAGCGAATAATCAGCTGCTATCAGTCGTTGTGAATTTCAAAGGGCCTTGTTCAGGCCCTTTTTTAATGTCTTCTCAAGATGATAAAACGAAGCGTGGCAATATTGATTGCAGGTGTTGAGCTAAATTAGAAAAACCTGACTACCCTCAATGCTACTGGGATGCGGTGCCGATTGATGAGTTTGGTGCTGGGTACTCCTTGATGGGGCAGCTTAAACGTTTGCCTGTTGATAAATAAAGACCGATCGTTCCTTTGTGAGCGGAATCGAGCATCATGAGAATGACTACGCGATTTCTGCGCAGTAATTCAGGTCTCTAAGGCGCGGGGGCTCAAAACATTACAACTTGCCTGGTTGCTAAAGCAAGCTATTAGAACCGCTCTTTATCACGATTGTCCCACATCGCTTCTGCCATCGCTTCGGCAGCATCAATACTCTGGGCCTTCCCCAGCATTTTTAGTGCGATGGCCGCAGTGCTGATAATCGCTGCAATACCGTATTCGCTTTTTGTTTCATCACGCCATACCTGTAAAAGAAGGCTGGAATCCATCGTTTCATCTTTCATGTGGCGTGTCTTGAACAGTGAGGGCCAGTGTTCTTCACTGGTAACACCATGATGAACAGAAAAGACCTCGCAATCGCTATCGGGGTTGCGTTCACATTCCCCGCCTTCTCCTTTAAAGACTGCCATGTGTTCCTGTTTAAGCTGGATGGCAGCCTGCTGGTGGATGGGCCTGTAGCCTGGATGAAAAGTGCCCTGCATCAGATAAGGGGCGCCGAGTGGATTAAGAATTCGCAACAGGGTGTTGATCGGAGAACGCAGCCCCAGGAGTGAGCGCAGCGCCATGATCTGTTTTAGTTTTGGACTAAAGTGCTCTAAAGAAATAAAGGCAAAATTGTGTGCCGCGATCTGTTGTGATGCTGACGTGAGGGAGTCACAGTTGCGAATACCGAATAGCGCCATTACCTCTGGTGTGTAGACTCTATTGTCACGTCGACCAACGGTGCCGTGCATCAAAATTGGCGTTCCATGCTCGGATAAAAGGAGAGCGGCAAGAATAAACCACGGTAGTTGTCGTCGCTTGCCGGCATAACTTGACCAGTCGAGTGTGACCGCTGCTGGGTTTTCAGGTATTGTTAGCGATGCGCGTGCCGCTTCAACAAAACCAGCCAGCTCTTCAGGGCTCTCTTCCTTGACACGCAGTAGCATCAAAAAGGCGCCAAGTTGAACCGCTTCGACTTCATCATTGAGGATCATGCGCATTGCTTCGAAGGCTTCATCCTTGTTGAGAGAGCGACTCCCTTTTTTTCCGCGTCCAAGGATACGGACGTATTGTGCAAATTTGTGTTCGGTACTATTCATGGTCGCTATTGTGACGTTATGGGGGGGGATAAAAAAAGCCCCGCAGCGAGGCGAGGCTTTTTATTCACCGAGTGATGTGCGGTGATTGATTAATCGTCGCCGCTGAATGCACCGATTAGATGCAGCAGACTAACAAATAGATTATAGATGCTGAGATATAGACCAACCGTTGCCAGGATGTAGTTGGTCTCTCCACCATTGACGATACGGCTGGTGTCATAAAGTAAAAAGCCGGCCATCAGCATCGCGATCATGGCAGACAATGCCAGGTGTGCCATTGGCATATGGTAGCCAAACAAGCTTGCCCCCAGCAGTATCAGCATAGCAACAATGGCGACAATCATGCCGGTCATTAAAAAGCCACCCATGAAGGTGAAGTCTTTCTTCGTGACCATCACGTAGCCAGAGAGGCCGAAGAAGATCGCAGCAGTTGAGCCTAATGCAGTCATCACAACCTGCCCACCATTGGCCATGCTCAGGTAGTGAGTCAGCATCGGCCCCAGGCCAAATCCCATCAGGCCGGTGATGGCGAAGACAACTCCCAGTCCGGCAGTAGAATTGGCTGTTTTTGGCAGCACAAGCCAGATTAACCCAAGTGCGCCTAGCAAACAGATGAGGCCGGTATAACTTGGGGGTTGAATTGCGATAGAGACGCCGGCGGTTACCGCGCTGAACAGCAGTGTCACTGCCAGCAGTGTATAGGTGTTACGAATCAGTTTGGTGGTGGCAAAGCTGGACTCAACGCCTGTGGCAACGGCCACCTTGACCTGATCTTGTCGATACGGATTCATGGTTTCTTTCACTCTCCAATTAATTATCGTGTGAGTACTATATGGTGTTATGTCTACCGAAATCAAGCCGGAGTTGCATCCTTGTTGAGAAGCAGGTATATTTCACCCGCGCTGGTTACAAGGACTTGTTATTTCGGCAATTTTCATAAGAGTACTGTAAAATTGTCCGGGTGCCCCGGTGTGCAATAAACCGATATAGTCTATGTATGAAAAGACTGTATCTGTCAGGATCAGGAGAGGTGGCTGAGTGGTCGAAAGCGGCGGTCTTGAAAACCGTTGAAGGTTTGTAGCCTTCCCAGGGTTCGAATCCCTGCCTCTCCGCCATATTTATGGCGTTGAACCGATCCCGATAGATGTGAGGAGTCGCTATATTGAGCACACGTAATAGAGTGGGGAGAGGGAATGATTAATGTCTTACTTGTCGATGATCACAAGTTAGTTCGGGCAGGGATCACACGTATACTTGATGAAGCACCAGGTATCAAGGTGATAGGTGATGTGGAGAGTGGCGAAGAGTCGATTCGCTTTGTTCGCCAGAGAAAGCCTGATGTGATCTTGATGGACGTCCAGATGCCCGGCATCGGTGGCTTTGAAGCCACCCGTAAACTGCTCAAGTCCTATCCTTCTGTAAAAATTATCGCATTATCAGTTTGTGCCGATGAACCATTCCCATCGCGTCTGTTGCAGAGTGGCGCCGTCGGTTACCTGACAAAGGGATGTAGCCCCGAAGAGATAATCAGTGCGATTAAAGCGGTGAATAAAGGGCAGCGATATGTCGGTGCCGATATTGCGCAACATCTTGCGCTGACCTTCCTGCCTGGCTCAGGGCCTTCATCGCCGCTTGATTCGCTCTCGAATCGAGAACTTCAGGTGATGTTGATGGTGGCGCAGGGAAAAAAGACGCAGGAAATCTCAGATGAACTCTGCCTGAGCCCCAAGACCATCAGCACCTACCGCTATCGCCTGTTTGAAAAGTTACGCATCCATAGTGATGCCGAACTCACCCACGTGGCACTACGCTACGGCCTGCTGGAGGACTCGCATCAATAACCTATTTTTTAGCCGGTTTATTCAACAAAGGTAGCAGGTGCGGCCAGATATTTTCCAGAATTAGGGGCTGTGCAGAGTTGAGCGGATGGATGCCGTCGCGTTGGAAAAGCGCAAGATCTCGCTCCATTCCCTTCAGTAGAAAAGGTAGTAACGCAACATTATACTGTTGCGCAAGCTGATGGTAGCTATTGGCGAAGCGAGTGGTAAAGGTGCTCCCATAGTTGGGAGGAAGCTGCATGCCGACCAGTAACACCTGTGACCGCCCGTGTTGTGCGGCTTCGATCATTGTCGCCAGATTCTCCTGCATCGCGTTGAGCGATAGTCCCCGCAGGCCATCATTTCCGCCGAGGGCGATGATCACGACCGATGGGCGGTGTGTCGCGAGAATGTCCTTAAACCGCGTGCGGGCACCATGTGTTGTTTCACCGCTAATACTGGCGTTAATCACACGATAGGGCCACTGTTCACGTATTAGTCGTAGGGCCAACAGGCTGACCCACCCCTCTTTTTGCACCATGCCATGGGCAGCGCTTAAACTGTCGCCTACCACGACAATGGTCTGCTGTGCCGTCGCGGTCGTTGGCAGTGACAGAATGAAGAGAAACAGGAGTCGTTTAAGCATGGTTGAAAATATCTCACGCCCGATTGTATATGTGCAAGGGCTGAGCAAGCGGGTGATGAGCCCGGAGGGTGAGCTGGTACTGCTAGATGCGCTTGATTTAGAGATCAATAGCGGTGAGGCGGTGGCGATAGTGGGGGCCTCAGGTTCCGGGAAATCGACACTGCTGGGCATATTGGCAGGGCTTGATGTACCAAGCGAAGGGACGGTGTGGCTCGATAACGATGAGCTCTTTGCGCTGGATGAGGATGGCCGCGCGGCACTGCGCCAGTCGAAGGTCGGCTTTGTGTTTCAGTCATTCCAGCTACTGCCCAATCTCACCGCGCTGGAAAATGTGATGTTACCGCTGGAGCTTGCGGGCAAGGGGGAGGTAGAGCGGGCGGCACGGGAGATGCTGGCAAGGGTAGGGCTTGCTGAGCGACTGCATCACTATCCAAAGCAGCTATCGGGAGGAGAGCAGCAGCGGGTCGCGATCGCGCGTGCCTTTGTGGTGCAGCCGAAGATCCTGTTTGCGGATGAGCCGACCGGGAATCTCGATAGCGCCACCGGTGAGCGGGTGATCGAGCTGCTGTTTGAGCTCAATCGTCAACAGGGGGCGACGATTGTGCTGGTGACGCACGATGAGGCTCTTGCGCGGCGCTGCAATCGCTCATTGCAGATAGAGGCTGGGCGACTTGGAAACGGGTCGCCGCTGGAGGAGACGTGAACCACTCCCCGCAGGCGTTAATGGGCATGTCGTGGCGTATGTTGCGGCGCGACTGGCATGCGGGTGAACTACGGGTGCTGGCACTGGCATTGATGATTGCCGTTGCCAGTGTCACCTCGGTCGGTTTTTTTACGGACCGCGTGCGGGTGGCGCTGGAGAATCAGGCCAACACCCTGCTGGGCGCCGATCTCGTGGTGATTGCCGATAAGGCGCTACCCCGGCGCCTGCAGCAACACGCTAGCGAGCTTGGGGTCGAGAGTACTGCCACCATCGAGTTTCCCAGTATGGCGATAGCGGGCGAGCGCAATCAGCTGGTGTCGATCAAGGCGGTAGCGCATGGTTATCCACTGCGTGGTGAACTGCGTGTCGCTGAGCAGCGCTTTGTCCCAGATCGTATTGCAGCGACTGTTCCTGCAACAGGTAACGTGTGGGTTGATGTGCAGCTGCTGGATCAGCTGGTGCTTGAGGTGGGTGATCAACTGGTGCTGGGTGAGGCGGTATTCAGGATCGCCTCAATTCTGACCAATGAACCTGCGCGCGCCAGCGGGCAGCTCTTCAGTATCGCGCCGCGGGTCATGATGAATGTGGCGGACCTTGCGCGAACCGAGCTGCTCACCCCTGCCAGTCGAGTACGCCATCGCATGCTGTTTGCCGGTGATGTTGAGGCCGTGACGCAGTTTCGCAGCCGGGTTGAGCCTGCGCTGCAAACGGGCGAGCGGATCGAAGGGATCGAGGAGGCGCGCCCTGAGGTGCGTAGTGCGCTGGAGCGTGCGCGTCGTTTTCTCGGGCTGGCGGCGATGGTGAGTGTGCTGCTCGCGGGCGTCGCGGTCGCTACCTCGTCGCAACGTTTTATTCGCCGCCATCTCGATAGCTGTGCCGTGATGCGATGCATGGGGGCGACGCAACAGCAGATCCAGTCGCTCTTTGTGTTGCAGATGCTGTGGCTGGGGCTGATCGCAGGCATCGTGGGTTGCCTGTTCGGTTTTGGGGCGCAGTATATGCTGGTTGCGATAGTCGGATCACTTGCTGATTTTTCACTGCCGACCCCCTCATTGCTACCAATACTTTTTGGCATGTTAACCGGGCTGATTACCCAGTTCGGTTTTGCACTGCCACCACTGCTACACCTGAAAAACGTACCGGCTCTACGGGTGTTACGCCGCGAGCTTGGGGCGCTCTCACCACGTGTCGTATCGAGCTACGGCCTGGGGGGCGGGGTGCTGGCGTTGTTGGTGATCTGGCAGGCAGGTGACATCAGGTTGGGTCTCTACGTGCTGGGCGGACTGTTGGTGACGCTATCGCTGCTGGCAGGTGTTGCCTTTCTGTTGCTTAAGCTGCTGGCATCACTGCGTGCGCGACTATTTGTCGAGTGGCGATTTGGCGTGACTAATCTGATGCGACGTCCATTGAGCAGCGTCGCGCAGGTGATCGCCTTTGGGCTTGGCATTATGGTGCTGCTGCTCTTTTCGGTGATCCGGGATGATCTGTTACAGGAGTGGGAGGGGCGCCTGCCTCCCGATGCACCGAACCGTTTTCTGATCAATATCCAGCCCGACCAGGTGGCGCCATTGACGGCCTTCTTTGAAGCAGAGGGGATCAATCCACCGCAGCTGTTTCCGATGATTCGTGCCAGGCTGATCGAGATCGATGGTGAAGCGGCGGTGCCAGAAGCGTTTGAGGACCCGCGAGCGCAGCGCCTGCTGGAACGGCAGTTTAACCTCTCATGGGCGGCGCAGATGCAGAACGATAACAGGCTGGTGGCGGGACACTGGTGGTCAGCTGGCGATAAGAGTGCTCAGTTTTCGGTGGAGGAGGGGTTGGCAAAGACGCTTGGAATTGAGGTTGGTGAGCAGCTGACGTTTACGATTGCTGAGCAGCGTGTCACCGCAGAGGTAACCAGTCTGCGCGCGGTTGAATGGGATTCGTTTCGCGCTAATTTCTTTGTGATCGCCTCCCCCGGGGTGCTTGACCGATTTCCCAGCAGCTATATGACGGGTTTTTACCTGCCAGTGAAGGAGTATTCGATACTGGATAAAATGGTGCGGCAGTTTCCCAATATCACCGTCATCGATATCGCCGCGGTGATGGCACAGGTGCGCCGTATTATCGAGCGGGTGACACTGGCGGTGGAGTATGTCTTTCTGTTTACGCTGCTTGCCGGGTTACTGGTGATGTATGCTGCAATCTATGCCACGCTCGATGAGCGTATTCGCGAGAGCGTGATCCTTCGCACATTGGGCGCGGGACGCAGGCGCCTGTTGAATGGCGTGATCGCCGAGTTTGTCACGCTAGGCGCAATGGCCGGGATGGTGGCGGCGATCGCCGCAACTCTGTTGGGCTACCTGCTGGCAGAGCAGCTCTTTCAGCTCGAATACCACTTTAATGGCTGGGTGTGGCTGCTCGGCATTGCGGGGGGTGGCATCGGGGTTGGGCTTGCTGGAGTATTGGGAACGCGTAAGGTGCTCAATTACCCGCCACTGCAGGCGCTGAGTGAGGCGTAGCAGTAGATGGCGTAGCGACGACTTCTCAGGTATGATTTTTTATCTAATAACGATCATGTGAGAGGGGGGGGTATGCTGCGCAAGTTGATGGTGATAGCCGTGTGTTGTGTCTGGGCAAATCTGGGTCATGCCGAGATGACTACCCTGAAGACCGCCTATGGCACGCAGTTCAACGCCTATGTGGTGGGACCCGATGATGCGACAAGCGGTGTTGTGCTCGCTCATGATCGCTGGGGGATGAGTGATGAGATCAAAAAATGGGCGGACCGCCTCGCCAGGGATGGGCATCTGGTGGTGGTGGCGGATCTCTACGACGGTCGTCCGATACGGGATGAGCTGATGACCCGAGAGGTGATGGCACAAACCGATCCGGAGTGGGCACGTGCCAACCTCAATGGGGCGTTGAGTTTTCTCAAAAGTGGCTCGCACAGGGTGGCTGTTGTCGGTTGGGGTTACGGTGCCGGTTTTCTCTATCAGATTGCCGCTGAGCGAGGAGCGGAGATCGATGCGCTGGTCGCCTTTTACGCGTTGCCATCTGGCAAACAGTTCGATCTTAGCGGGATCGAAGTGCCGATGCTGGGGGTGTTTGGCAGGCGGGATAAAATCCTGGATGTGGCGAGGGTCGATGATTTTCAGCACCAGATGCTGAAATTGCGCAAGAGTCTGGAGGTGGTCACCGTCGAAGCCAGTTCCGGTTTTGTCAATCCACTTAATGACAGTTACCGCGCTGGCATCAGTACCAGGGCGTGGCTGGCAACCCAGAGCTTCCTGGCACGCCATATCGCAGGTGAGTAGACAGGTCGGGGCACGCCTTTAGAAGGTTTTATTATTCCACCCCCACATCGGACGCGGTGGGCTGGAGAATTCGATGTAGACACGATCGGTCGGGATCGAGAGTTCGCGGTTGACTGCGCCACATAGCGCCCTGGAGAGCGCGACGGTGTTTTCCTCAGTGAGCCCCAGGCTCTTTAGCTCCAGATAGGCGGTGGGGCTGCTCTCTCCCGAGAAGATCATCGGCCTGCCCGCTTCGAGCGCGATCATCACATAACGCTCCTGTTTGCCGAGTTCTGCGGCCACGGTTTCGGAGAACTGCCTCAGTATAGCCAGTTCTGTGGTGGGGCTGATGGTCATATTGGTCTGGATTTTCAGGTATGGCATCTCAATACTCGCTTTTTAGTGGTGTTATATTTCGTCGATTGACACTGGATTCGCTCCAGGTCTATGCGGGAAAACCGTATTAAATCGCGGAAATGGCTTGTATTTCCAGAAGTTTTTTCGCATTCCTCTCTATCTTTTATCGCAGAATCTTATTAAAATTGCCGGCTACGTTGTAATATGCAGATCGGTTTTTCAAATCACCCGTTTTAGCGGGTGTTTTTTATTGTCAAATGAGGGTGTAGCTGTGGAATTAACTGGCGCGGAGATACTTGTCCGTTCCCTGAAAGAAGAGGGAGTTGAGCATCTGTTTGGCTATCCTGGCGGGGCTGTGTTGCATATCTACGATGCGCTCTACCAGCAGGAGGATGTGAAGCACATCCTGGTCAGGCACGAACAGGCGGCAACCCATGCGGCCGACGGCTATGCACGCTCGACAGGTAAGCCGGGGGTCGCGCTGGTGACCTCGGGACCGGGCGCCACTAATGCGGTAACAGGGATCGCGACCGCCTTTATGGACTCGATCCCGATGGTGGTGATTACCGGGCAGGTCTTCACCAACATGATCGGCAACGACGCCTTTCAGGAGGTCGACTCGATCGGCATTACCCGTCCCTGTGTGAAACACAACTTTCTGGTCAAGGATGTCAGTGAGCTGGCGGAGACGATCAAGAAGGCGTTCTATATTGCGACCACCGGTCGTCCCGGCCCCGTTGTGATCGATGTGCCGAAGGATGTCACCGCCAACAAGGCAGAGTTCAAATACCCGGAGAAGGTCTCGATGCGCTCCTACCGCCCGGTGGTCGAAGGGCACATTGGACAGATCAAGCGTGCCGTGACGATGATGTTGTCGGCCAGGCGTCCAATCTTCTACACCGGTGGTGGTGTGGTGCTGGGGCGAGGCGCTGCTGAGCTGACTGAGCTGACCCAGCTGCTCGGTTATCCAATCACCAATACCCTGATGGGGCTGGGTGCCTATCCGGCAACCGACAGACAGTTCCTCGGTATGCTCGGTATGCACGGCACCTATGAGGCCAATATGTCGATGCATCACTGTGATGTGTTGATCGCGATCGGCGCCCGTTTTGATGACCGCGTGACCGGTAACATCGAAAAGTTCTGCCCGCACGCGAAGATCATCCATGTCGATATCGACCCGTCATCGATCTCGAAAAACGTCAAGGTCGATGTACCAATTGTTGGCTCGGTGCCGAATGTCCTGCAGGAGATGATCAAACTGCTTAAAGATGGCAACCGAAAGCCCGACCAGCAGGCGCTCGATGAGTGGTGGAAACAGATCGCAGAGTGGCGTGGTAGCGACTGCCTGAAGTTTGATCGTGAAAGCGACAGGGTCAAGCCACAGGCAGTGATGGAGTCGCTCTACCGTGCGACCAACGGCGATGCCTTTGTCACGTCTGATGTCGGCCAGCACCAGATGTGGGCGGCGCAGTATTACAAGTTTGACAAGCCCTATCGCTGGATCAACTCTGGCGGTCTCGGCACGATGGGCTTTGGGCTGCCGGCCGCGATGGGGGCACAGCTGGCGCACCCCGATGCGACGGTCGCCTGTGTTACCGGTGAGGGGAGTATCCAGATGTGTATTCAGGAGCTCTCAACCTGTCTGCAATATGGCCTGCCGATCAAGATTATTGCACTGAATAACCGTTATCTGGGGATGGTGCGTCAGTGGCAGGAGTTCTTCTATGAGCGTCGTTATGCGATGTCCTATATGGATGCGCTGCCGGATTTTGTCAAACTGGCAGAGAGCTATGGCCACGTTGGGATGCGCATCGAAAACCCAGGTGATGTAGATGCAGCGATGGACGAGGCGATGAAGTTGAAGAATCGTCTGGTATTTATGGATTTTGTTACCGATCAGGAGGAGAACGTCTATCCGATGATCCCTGCTGGCGCCGGTCTTAACGAAATGATCCTTGTATAAGGTGCTGGTGTAGCCTGATGAGACATGTAATTTCTATATTGATGGAAAATGAAGCCGGGGCACTGTCACGTGTTGCTGGACTATTTACAGCGCGTGGATACAACATTGAGTCGTTGACGGTGGCGCCGACTGAGGACGCCTCGATGTCGCGCATGACGGTGGTGACGCGTGGTTCCGAGGAGATCATCGAGCAGATCACCAAGCAGCTCAATAAGTTGATTGATGTGATCAAGCTGGTGGATCTGAGTGAAGATGAGCATATCGAACGCGAGATGGCGTTGATCAAGGTCAGGGCGGTTGGAGAGAACCGTGAAGAGTACAAACGGCTCGCAGATATCTTCAACGGGCGCATTATCGATGTAACCGACGCGACATATACGATAGAATTGACCGATTCTGGTGACAGGATTGTCGAGTTTATTACGGCTATCCATGCCGATGAGATCATTGAGACGGTGCGCTCTGGTGTCAGCGGCATTGCGCGAGGCGAGAAGAGCCTGCATCCCTGATCATAGTTTTGGGCTGGTTTAGAGACACCGTGCCCCGTTTTCACCCTGGGGCGTGGTGGTGTGAATTTAGATTTTAGTGAAATTTTGAAAGAGGAAATGAAACGATGAATATCTATTATGATAAAGATGCAGACCTGTCGATCATCAAGGACAAGGTGGTTGCGATACTTGGTTACGGTTCACAGGGCCACGCCCATGCCAACAATCTGAAAGACTCAGGTGTTAACGTGGTAGTAGGTCTGCGTGACGGCTCTTCGTCTGCCGCCAAAGCGACCAATGCAGGCCTGACCGTTAAACCTGTCGCTGAAGCCGTTGCCAGCGCCGACGTGGTGATGATCCTGGTTCCCGATGAGCATCAGGCAGCACTTTACCGTGATGAAGTGGTACCCAACATCAAGCAGGGTGCCGCACTCGCCTTTGCTCACGGCTTCAACGTTCACTACGAACAGATCGAGCCACGTGCCGATCTTGATGTGATCATGATTGCCCCAAAAGGCCCGGGCCATCTGGTACGTTCAACCTATACCCAGGGTGGCGGCGTTCCTTCCCTGATCGCGATCCATCAGGATGCATCTGGCAAGGCGAAAGAGATCGCACTGTCATATGCAAGTGCCAATGGTGGTGGTCGTGCCGGTATCATCGAAACCAATTTTCGTGAAGAGACCGAGACCGATCTGTTTGGTGAGCAGGCGGTACTGTGTGGTGGCGCAAGTGCGCTGGTTGAAGCGGGTTTCGACACCCTGGTAGAAGCGGGTTACGCACCGGAGATGGCCTACTTCGAGTGTCTGCATGAGCTGAAGCTGATCGTTGACCTGATGTATGAGGGTGGTATCGCCAACATGCGTTATTCGATCTCTAATACCGCTGAGTATGGTGATCTGACTCGCGGCCCACGTGTGATCACCGATGAGACCCGTGCTGAGATGAAACAGATTCTGACAGAGATCCAGAATGGTGAGTTCGCGCGTGAGTTCATCCTTGAAAACCAGGCGGGTGCAGCGACCCTGAAGGCGAAGCGGCGCATCGGCCGTGAGCACGGCATCGAAGAGGTGGGTGCGAAGCTGCGCGGCATGATGTCCTGGATCAAGGACAACAAACTGGTCGATCAGGAAAAGAACTAAGTTCTGTCACACTGACGCAACGTTGTTGGCAGGCAGAGATGGCTGAGCGCAACGCCAAAAAGCCTCAAAACTGGAATCCTTCTGGTTTTGGGGCTTTTTGTTTTTACCCCTCAGCGGTATCGTAATGAGTAGTGGTCCACACCCCTATATCGCACGCGAAGGGTGGCTCCTGATTGCTGCTATTGCGGCATCAGGCTTAATAGCAAAGTTAAATTTTGGTTTGCTTGCTGCGATTCCATTATGGTTGTTATGTGGTGTGATGGCCTACCTGTTTAGAGATCCGGAGCGTGCGGTTCCTGCGGTGCCGCTTGGTGTGGTGAGCCCGGTCGATGGCGAAGTGCTGGCGATTGAGGCGGCGCGTGATCTTTATCTGGAACGTGATGTGATCAGAGTCGCTATCCGCATGAACCGTCTGGGTAGTTATGTCACCCGTGCACCGATCGAAGGAAAGCTTGTTAAGCACTGGTACACTCAGGCAGAAGACGTGAGCGGTAGCGGATCAGACAGGCTTGACCGCTACGCGATGTGGTTGCAGACCGATGAAAATGATGATGTAGTGCTGGTGATGGGAGTGGGCAGCAAGGCGCTGAAGCCGGTCTGTTATTATCACTCGGGAGAGCGTATTGGGCAGGGTGATCGTTGTGGTCTGGTTCGGTTTGGTGGGCACATCGAAGTGTTGTTGCCTGCCAGTTCGAGGGTAGAGGCGGCGGTGGGTGATAAAATAACAGCAGGATCAGATATCCTGGCGATGTTGATACACCAGAGCGTTCCTGCGGGAGAAGCGCAGGAAACAGCAGTAGTCCTGAAAACATAAGAGCTAAGAGTATTGCCATGACAGAGCATCAACGAAGACGTAAAGGGATCTACCTTCTGCCCAATCTGTTTACCACGGCTGGGCTCTTCGCCGGTTTTTTTGCGATTATCGCGTCAATAGACGGGCGTTTTGAGGCGGCCGCGATTGCGATCTTTGTGGCGATGATCATGGACGGTATCGATGGCCGCCTGGCGCGCATTACCAACACACAGAGTGATTTTGGCGCTGAATATGACAGCCTTGCCGATATGGTCTCCTTTGGACTGGCGCCTGCACTGGTGATATTTATGTGGTCGCTCAGTTCCATCGGCAAGCTTGGATGGATTGCCGCCTTTGTCTATACCGCAGGCGCGGCGTTACGTCTGGCACGTTTCAATACCCAGCTCAATGTGATCGACAAGGGCTATTTTCAGGGGCTGGCATCCCCCCCTGCGGCGGCGCTGATAGTAGGCCTTGTGTGGGCTGGCGAGGAGTATGCGGTAGAGGGCGGTGCCGTCGCTCTCTGGGCATTTTTATTGACGATCTCAGCCGGGCTGTTGATGGTCAGCAAGGTGCGATATCGCAGCTTCAAGGATTTTGACATCAAGGGCAAGGTGCCCTTTGTAACGATCTTCTTTATCGCACTGCTGTTTGTCTTTATCTCAACCAATCCACCTTATATCCTGTTTGCGATGGCGTTTACCTATGCAGCTTCGGGGCCAGTATTAACACTATGGCAGCTACGGCAGCGCCGTCAGGCACGCAAGCAGGGCGGGGTCGGTGATTCGTCGTCGGCTGATGATAAAGATAGCACGACAGACGAGCGCTGAGAACGACAGGAAGGTCGCTTGCTCTGTTGTTATCATGCCGGGTGATTGAGAAAACCCACCCTCACCGATTCCGTATGTAATCCCGCTGCTTTTTTATATTTCTGATTGATCGTACCGTTTTTACTGCTCTGAATGCGGTAGTTTTATCTTGATGGTGTCTCGGTTAAACTGGGATATTGGATGGAGTAGCGCAATGAATACAAAAGAAAAACTGATCATATTTGACACCACGCTGCGTGACGGTGAGCAGAGCCCCGGCGCTTCGATGACGCAGGATGAGAAGGTGCGCATTGCACGCGCACTGGAACGTATGCGGGTCGATGTCATCGAGGCCGGCTTCCCGATGGCGAGTGAGGGGGACTTTGCTGCAGTTCAGGCGGTGGCAAAAGCGGTAAAAGATAGCACCATCTGCGGTCTGGCGCGGGCGCTGGATAAAGATATCGAACGGGCCGGTGAGGCGATCAAGCCCGCCAAGTCAGGTCGTATCCACACCTTCATTGCGACCTCACCCATTCATATGAAGATGAAGCTACGGATGTCCCCGGACCAGGTGGTCGAGCAGGCCATCAGGGCGGTCAAACAGGCGCGCCAGTATACCGATAATGTAGAGTTTTCACCGGAGGACGCGGGGCGTTCGGATCACGATTTTCTGTGCCGGATTATTGAGGCAGTCATCGATGCCGGTGCCGGCACGATCAACATCCCTGATACGGTTGGTTATAACCTGCCACATCAGTTTGGGGCGCTCATCGGTGAATTGATCGAACGTGTACCCAACTCCGATAAGGCGATCTTTTCCGTGCACTGCCATAACGATCTCGGTCTGGCGGTAGCCAACTCACTGTCGGCCGTGATGAATGGAGCGCGCCAGGTGGAATGTACCATCAATGGCCTCGGTGAGCGTGCCGGTAACGCCTCACTGGAAGAGGTGGTGATGGCGGTACAGACACGCCAGGATCTCTTCTCCTGTAATACCACACTCGACACCACGCAGATCGTCCCGTGCAGTCGCCTGGTATCGGGCATTACCGGTTTTGCAGTACAGCCCAATAAGGCGATTGTGGGTGCAAACGCCTTTGCCCATGAGTCTGGTATTCACCAGGATGGTGTGTTGAAAAGTCGCGAGACCTACGAAATTATGCGTGCTGAAGATGTCGGCTGGAGTGCCAATCGCATGGTGCTTGGCAAGCATTCGGGGCGTAACGCCTTCCGCACCCGCCTGCAGGAGCTGGACATCATCTTTGAGACCGAAGAGGCGCTCAATGAGGCGTTCTCCCGTTTCAAAGAGCTGGCTGACAAGAAACATGAGATCTATGACGATGACCTGCAGGCACTGGTGACACAGGCCCGTTCAGCGGCCGAGAGCGAACGCATCAAGCTTGTCTCTTTGAAGGTCTGTTCTGAAACCGGAGAGATTCCGGAGTCGGCAGTCACGCTCTCATATGATGGCGAAGAGAAGAGTGTCTCGTCCAGCGGCAGTGGGCCGGTTGATGCGACCTTCAAGGCGATTGAGTCGGTAGTCAACAGCGACACCGAACTACAGCTCTATTCGGTTAACAGCATTACCAGCGGTACAGACTCCCAGGGTGAAGTAACTGTGCGCCTGGAGAAGGGTGGTCGCATTGTGAATGGCCAGGGTGCCGATACCGATATCGTGATCGCCTCGGCCAAGGCCTATCTTAATGCACTCAATAAACTGCTTGAACCGATTGAGCGTGCCCATCCACAGGTGTGATAGAAGCAGGGTAAAGGGTAAAGATAAAAGAGCTAAAATGGGAAGAGCAAAAGTGAGAAGAGCGTGATCGAGGAAGTGCAGCGACAGTATCTACAGGCGATGGGGGTTGAGGTGTGGCAACGTCGAGACCTTCCTGCTGGGGTGCCCTCGTCATTACCGTCAGTAGCGATAGTGGAATCTGCTGTTCAGTCAGGTTTACCTCCGCGTAAAGAAGCTTTGCAAAAGTTATCTGTTAGTGACTCCGCTGTTCAACTGGTTAATGATCTCACCACGATGGACTGGAATGCATTACGCAGCGCCGTTAGTCATTGCGAGCGCTGCTCACTGCACACGACTCGAACGCAGACTGTATTTGGTGTCGGTGATCAACAGGCTCGACTGATGATTGTTGGCGAGGCACCGGGTGGCGACGAGGACCGCCAGGGAGAACCCTTTGTTGGTCGCGCTGGTCAATTGCTGAACGAAATGTTGCAAGCAATCGGGTTTAAACGTGAGCAGGTATACATCGCCAATATACTGAAGTGTCGACCACCCAATAACCGTGATCCACAGGCGGAAGAGGTGGGCTGTTGTGAGCCTTATCTTCAACGCCAAATAGCATTAGTACAACCCGCAGTCATTCTGGCAGTTGGACGAATTGCGGCCCAAAACCTGTTAAAAACTGATCAACGAATGGGAGCCCTGCGAGGACAGGAACACCGCTACCCCGGCTCCGATATCCCGTTAATCGTCACCTATCATCCCGCCTACCTGTTGCGCTCCCCTCTGGAAAAACGTAAGGCGTGGGAAGACCTGCAAAGAACACGTGCTCTTACAAAATCAGAGCTTAAGGATCACGCTTCAGACTAATAAGACGTAGTCTGAAGCGCTAAGGAAAAAGCATGAAAAACATGGATGAATTTCTTATTTCTGATGATTACCAGTTTCGCATGATGACCGAAGGTGATTTACCAGAGGTGCTAGCGATCGAGCGTAGCACTTACGGCTTTCCGTGGAGCGAGACTATCTTCAAAGATTGCCTGCGGGTGAATTATCACTGTTATACGGTTGAACAGAAAGGTGTGGTAAAAGGCTATGCGATCATGAGTGTAGCCGCAGGCGAGTCACATATCCTGAATTTATGTATCGATCAATCACTACGTGGCTATGGTGTTGGGCGCAGCATGCTGGCGCATCTGGTTGAAGATGCACGCCGCAACCGTGCCGATACTATGTTGCTTGAAGTGCGAGCCTCGAATGAGATTGCAATAGACCTCTATCAGAAAGCAGGTTTTAATGAGATAGGCAGGCGTAATAATTATTATCCTGCCAGGGGCGGGCGTGAGGATGCGTTGATTCTGATGCGCGCGCTTTAGTTTTTGTGTCCGGTCTGAAAAACTCTTTTCTTGTTCTCTCGCTTCCGCGTGGGAACCATGGTGCCACTAAAAAAAGGGGCTTTTACGGGATGCCCTGGGAAGCTACAGGCAATAAAAAACCCGATAATCCATTGTTTTAAGTGGTTTATCGGGTTGATTTAGGTTCTTGTTGAACCTCTATTTGGTGGAGGTGGGGGGAGTCGAACCCCCGTCCGCAAATCCTCTGCCATCGGCTCTACATGCTTATCCTGCTAATTAGTTTAACTGCAAGCTACCCAACAGGCAGGGAAAACAGACAGCGATTCCGTTAGGTTTTAACGCATCCGTCCCGGACGTACTTCAGCGCGATCTTATGTGAGTCGACCCCAGTGATCTGGGCGCATAAGCACACGCCAGGCTGAGGGCACTAAGCAGGTGTTTAAGCTGCTAGGGCGTAGTTGTCTTCATTGGCAACTATGGTTTTGCAGACGGATTAACGAGGAATTCTGCACCTCGGCATGCACCTCAGGTTTCGCAACCCACGTCGAAGCCAGGTCACCCCCAAAAGCTATTATCACAGTAGACAGTTTAACGCAGGCCAGAGTTCAATACTATGCGAATAGCAGAGAATTTCTGAAGCAATGAGCGCTTTTGACCATGTTAGCGCAGATGGATATTGCAACCGCCTCGGGATGTTGGTGTAATGAAATAATGGTTCTCTGGTTGTTCACAAATAAAGCACACGGCAATCGTCTGTTCGGACTGCTGCTGATTGTCTCGTTGCTGTTTGCCGCACAGCATCTCGCCATGCATGACATTGAGGGCGCCAGTGGCGGGCCGGTCGGTCATCAGGAATGCCAGCTCAACCACCTGCCTTGTGCACAGTTACCCCTGCCTTTACTGGGTCTGCCTGTTGCGGCATCCGGGCAACTTCTGGAAACTCGATACCATCAATTCTTTCCTCAGACGTTTGTCTACTCCTGGCTGGCCCGTGCGCCACCCCTGAACTGATTTACCCCGTTTCTTTTATTTAAGCGCTGAACGCTCGTCCGGCACGGTGTGCCTCGTCGGTCGGCCGTTCAGCGAAACCTGTTGATAATTCAGTTCAGGAGTACGTAATGATTAACAACAATAGCCGGCTAATGTCGGCGACCATGGTAATGCTCGGCTTGTCCATGCTGGCAGGAGCAGTTTCTCTGGTGCACAGCGCCGAGTCATCCCACGACAGCCATTGGTCCGGGGATCTGCGGGTGGGCGCCAATATGGATCTCTCCGCTGAAGCACGGGATTTCGGTCCGGATATGGACCGCCAGGTGCTCGATCTGCGAGAAGTGGAGGTGTCGCTGGAGTCGCAGATCGAACCGTGGCTCTACGGCATGATATTCCTGACCCGTCCGTCAGGTCAGGAGATGAGTGTCGAGGAGGCTGCGGTGATTGCCGACCTGTCACAGGGATTCCGCCTGAAAGCGGGAAAGTATCGCAACGAGTTCGGGCTGATCAACACCATCCATGAACCGGAACGGCCGCAGGTGTCGCTCCCCTTGCCGGTAGAGGAGTTTCTGGGTGAGGAACAGCTGAGGGAGAGCGCCGTCACTGTAGGTCGGCTCATCGAGCTGGGCGACGGTTACCGCGCCGCTGTCAGTGGCGCACTGTTTAATAGCGATAATGAAGTCGCATTTGATGCCGGGCAATCCGGTGACAAGGCCTTTTCAGGTAAAGTCTATTTCGGTCGTCAGGCCGGGGATAGCGCCTACCAGCTAGGGGCCAGTGCATTGAGTGGCAAGAACGACACGGCGGGCAGGACCAATATGCAGGCGCTGGATTTCCGTATCTTATTCAAACCGGACTATGCTCAGGGCTATGACTATCCGGCACGTTTTACCTGGATGGGGGAGGCCTTGTTCAACCAGCGTGAACTCGCCACCGGCGCCACCAACCGGGCCAACGGTTTCTGGACGCTGGCCGACTATCAGTTTAAACCCGCTTATCACCTCGGTGTCGGTGCTGAATATACACAGGGGCGTCTCGACAGGTCAGTCACGTCGCGGGCCTGGTCGGCCCATTACAGCTGGTACTACTCGCCCCATGGACGCCTGCAGGTACAGGGGCGTCATGTTGATAACGATGGCGGTGATGAAGGCGTAGAACTCCTGGTGCAGTGGAATATCGTGCTGGGTGCGCACAGCGAACGACCATTTCTTACGATTCTTCCGCTGGATGACAGAATGTAACGGACAGTAAATTAAAACCCCGCCCGGCACCAGATGGTGCCGGGCGGGGTTCAAATCAAACCCTCCTCATTCAGTGGCGCAGGGCTGGGTTCAGCCGGAGAGGGCAGTGCGATCTCCTGTATGGGTTCGGGGGGGGCAGGCTCGTTTTTGAGCGGGCGTGGTTCCGGCTGCTCACTAAAGAAACTTTTTTCTTGCAATGCGAATAATTCTCATTTACAGTTTGCCTCATGGTTGTAAATGATAACCAGTCTCATTATCAATATTAAGAGGAATTAGTGATGTACAAGCGTTCTATATTAACCCTCGCCGTTGCTGCAGCGCTCTCTCCGGCAGGCAGCGTGGCTGCTGAGGTCGGCACTTTAGCGCCGGTGGTCATCATTGGCTCTGACGAGGAAGTGAAAAACCTGCCTGGTTCGGGTGCAGTAGTAAGTCCTGAGCAAATTGAGCAGGAGATCACTACCGATATCAACCAGGTGCTGAAAACAGTGCCGGGTGTCTATATCCAGGAAGAGGAGGGTTCCGGGCTGCGCCCCAACATCGGTATCCGTGGTGCGACGGCCGAGCGCAGTGAAAAAATCACCCTGCTTGAAGACGGGGTGCTGGCAGCCCCTGCGCCTTACTCCAATCCCGGGGCTTATCTCTTCCCCACTGTCATGCGGATGAGGGCGATTGAAGTCCTGAAAGGGGCCCCCCTGCTGCGTTACGGTCCGCAGACCACGGGTGGCGTTGTCAACCTGCTCTCCACGCCGATTCCAGAAGAGAAGGGCGGTGAGCTGACCCTGGTGCTGGATGAGCGCGGCTCGACCGATGTTCATGTTAACTACGGTGCGCGCGAAGGGCAGTGGAGCTGGCTGGTGGAGACTGTGCAGCGCGAAGGTGCAGGATTTAAGAATATCGACCGAAGCAATCGCGGTACCGGCTTCGACGTCGCTGATTATCTGGTCAAACTGGGCTGGGAGGGGGATGGGCAGAGTCTGCTGTTCAAGGGGCAGTACTCCCAGGAGGTCTCCGATGAGACCTATCTCGGCCTGACCGACGCTGATTTTGCCGCCGATCCCAATCGCCGCTACGGCCTCTCCAGCATCGACCAGATGGACAATGACCGGCGCACACTTTCGTTGGTTCACACCAAAGAATGGGGCGACAAAGTGACCTCTACCACCACCCTCTATCGAAATACCGTCAACCGTAACTGGTACAAGTTAAGTGGTGGTGGCTCGTTGGTCAGTGACGCCAACGGCGGCGATGCCAATGCGCTGGGCATACTCAATGGCAGCGTGGATACCACCGGCCTGAGCTATAAAAATAACAACCGCAGTTATCTGTCCCAGGGGGTGGAGTTCAATGTGGACGTGGACGCCGGGGCGCATCAGTTGAGTGTCGGAACGCGCCTGCATCAGGATGAGATGGATCGCTTCCAGCCGGTGGATATCTTCGACCAGGTCAACGGCTCCCTGGTCTATCAATCGTCATCCCAGCCGACCGGCAGCAATAACCGCTTTGAAGATGCGAAGGCGACCAGTCTATGGCTGATGGATGACTGGCAGGCGAGTGACCGACTCAATGTCAATCTGGCGCTACGCTACGAGGACGTGAGCACCAGTCGCACGCAATATGCCGATGCGACACGCGCCACCGTCGATAGCACACGGGCTAATGACACCTCTATTCTCCTGCCCGGTGCCTCGTTTACCTATGATCTGAGCGATAACTGGCAGATGCTGGCAGGCGTGCATCGCGGCTTTTCACCACTGGGTGGCGGCGCCAAAGCGGAGGAAGAGCCTGAAACCAGTGATAACTGGGAGCTGGGCGCACGTTATAACAAGGACCACCTGTTCGTGGAAGCGATCGCCTTCTACAGCGACTTTTCCGACAAGGCCGAGAACTGTTCTGTCGGCAGCCCGTGCAGTAACGGTGCCACCTCCGGCAGCTTTGTGACCGGTGCGGCGGAGATTTCGGGTCTCGAATTTCAGTTGGGCAGCTCGTTTGTTGCCAGTGAGTTTATTATTCCGGTCAATCTTGCCTACACGTTTACCCAGGCTGAGATCAGTGGTAACAATGCCGCCAGCGGGTTTAATGCCGGTGATCGCCTGAAAGATGTGCCTGAAAATGTACTCAGCCTGCGCCTGGGGATGGAGCACAGCAGCGGCTGGGATAACTACGCAGTGGCAAAATATATTAGTGAAACCTGTGTGGTGACCGGCTGTAACAACGCCAATAATGCCTATGATGAAACCGAATCACTGTTCGTTGTGGATCTGACCAGCCACTACCCGCTGAACGATGATCTGGAGATGTTCGCCAAGGTGGAGAATCTCTTCGATGAACAGCGAATTGTTTCGCGCACGCCGGATGGTGCTCGCCCCAACAAGCCGTTAACGTTGTCAGTGGGAATGAAACACTCATTTTAAATTTCTCTCACTTGTTTATACTATTAGGAGTCGCTACCTTGGGGGTAGCGACTTCGTCGTTTATAAAGAGAGTTTCATTCGAGTGTTTCGTCCTGTTGTGATCCTGATTTTTATGGCTGTTGTCTCTATCCATGGAGCGCTGCTGATACTGTTGTCAAGAGAGAACCCTGCGCCTGACAGGAAGGTGCAGCAGCAGGTAATACAGGGAGTGCTACTGGCAGCGCCGGTCCCCGAAGCGCTGAAGAAGGCCGCGCCAGAGGAGGTGAAAAAGCCCCCTCAGAAAATCGCGGTTAAAAAGCGAATGGCCAGGAAGGTACGCGAGGCACCACCGAAAAAGACCCCGAAAGAGATCCCGAAAAAGATCCCGGAACCGGTAAAAGAGGTGGTGGTCGAGGAGCCTGCGTCACCAGCGGCCGAGCCGGCTATTGATGCGGTCGCTGAGGAGCCTCCAGTAGAATCCCAGCCGCTGCAAGCGGGGCGTGAGGTTGAACCGGAGGCTGTCACGCCGCCCAGGATTGACAGCGCGGGCCACCTGAAAAATCCCCCCCCCCGTTATCCGCGGCTCTCCAGACGGCTGCATGAGGAGGGTGAGGTCATTCTGGTGCTCTGGGTGCTGGCGGACGGGTCGGTCTCGGATGTTGAGATCGAAACTTCCAGTGGTTATCCCAGGCTCGATAAAGCGGCATTGAAGGCGGTGAGAAAGTGGCGCTACACGCCCGCCACCCGCAATGGCGAAGCGATCGCCTATCGCTACCAGCAGCCTGTGCAATTTTCGATGAAATAAACACACATATATAAGTTTTGGAGAGAAGCGATGAGAGTGGAACAGAATCCGTACGGTATTGAGGCATTGTGGCAGCAGGGTGATCCGGTGATCAAAGCGGTCGCCATTTTATTACTCATTATGTCAATCGCATCGTGGACAGTGATTGTGCTACGCGCTGTCGGCTTGATGAAGGTGCGACGCATTGCCAGATCTGCGCACGCTTTCTGGCACACCCATAGTTTCGATGAAGGGTTACAGACACTGGGCGATAGCGGAAGAGACAACCCCTTTCGCAATTTGGCCGAACAGGGGCAAGAGGCGCTGAATCACCATGCCAGCCATAAAGAAGACCTGCATGGGCATCTACCTCTTTCAGAGTGGTTAACCGCTAGCATGCGTGGTGTCATTGATGAGGGCAGCGAACACATGCAGCGCGGCCTGTCTATCCTTGCCTCGGTCGGCTCAACAGCCCCTTTCATCGGCCTGTTTGGCACCGTATGGGGCATCTATCATGCGCTAGTCGGTATAAGCCTGTCGGGGCAGGCAAGCATTGACAAGGTAGCAGGCCCTGTCGGTGAGGCACTGATCATGACCGCCTTTGGCCTTGCGGTGGCGATCCCGGCAGTACTCGGTTATAACGCACTGGTTCGTGGTAACCGTAGTATCGTTGGCAAACTCAATCGCTTTGCGCACCAGTTACACCCATATTTTCTCTCTGGTGTTTCGTCAAAAAAGAGCGCTTCACCGGCGGAGCAGTCCAATGGCATTTAGTAGCAGTCAGGACGACGATACTGAAATGAGCGAGATCAACATGACGCCACTGGTGGACGTGATGCTGGTATTGCTGATTATTTTTATGATTACCGTTCCTGTTCTAACGCAATCGGTTGATATCGAACTACCCAGGATCGGTAGCGCGCCGGGGAAAGTAGCCCCTGATACCATCACCTTATCCGTGGATGTTAACGGTAAGTTTTTCTGGAATAAAGAGGCGGTCGGAACAGCCGCGTTACAGGCGCGTCTGACGGAAGCGGCTGCTCAACAGCCTCAGCCGCCGATCCATATTCGAGGGGATAAAAAGACCGATTATGAGCATGTGGTCACCCTGATGGCTAGCGCACAGCAAGCGGGGTTAACAAGCCTTGGGTTTGTCACAGAGCTTGGGGAGTAATCACGCTCACTCAGGTAATTGTTAACACCCCCTAGCGACCTTTTAAAATACGCTGTTTTTCCCGTTTCCAGTCGCGATCTTTCTCAGTGGCACGTTTGTCGTGTTGCTGTTTACCCTTGGCGAGGCCGACCTCAAGTTTGACCAGGCCGTGGCTCCAGTAGAGCGCGGTACCGACGAGGGTGTAGCCCTTGCGTTCAACCGCACCGATCAACTTATCGAGCTGTTTCCGGTGCAGCAGAAGTTTGCGCACGCGGGTGTTTTCCGGGTTGATGTGGGTGGAGGCGGTGTGCAGCGGCGTGATATGCAGGCCTGAGATAAAGGCCTCGCCGTTTTTGATAAAGACGTAACTCTCCGTCAGCTGCGCACGGGACTCGCGCATACTTTTGACCTCCCACCCCTGCAATGCGATGCCCGCCTCGAATTTCTCTTCGATGAAGTAGTCGTGACGCGCACGCTTGTTGAGTGCGATGGTGTTACTGCCGGACTTTTTCTTTTTTGTGGCCATAAAACGCTGTGTGATTTTGCCTGAATTTTAACCGCTCAATGCGACAGCATTATACACGGGAGTGTTCTATGTGGTTGAGTGATCTGTCGATTTCGCCCACAATAGCATCATGAAGAAGAAGCGGAGTAAAAATGGCTGATAAACCGCGTAATAGCATGCATGGGGAGTGGTCTTCGCGCTGGGTATTTGTGCTCGCGGCGACCGGCTCGGCCGTGGGGCTGGGTAATATCTGGAAGTTTCCCTATATCGCGGGCGAGAACGGCGGCGGTGCCTTTGTCCTGATCTATCTGGTCTGTATTGCGGTGGTGGGGCTGCCGGTGATGATCGCCGAGATCATGCTGGGGCGTCGCGGACGGCGCAGTCCCATCAACACCATGGCGGAACTGAGCCGTGAAGAGGGGCGTAGCTCCGCGTGGCATTTTCTGGGGTGGTCCGGGGTGCTGGCCGGCTTTCTGATTCTCTCCTATTACAGTGTGATTGCCGGCTGGGCGATCAATTATGTGCTGGAGATGGCGAGCGGCACCTTTAACGGCACTTCGGCCGAGCGGGTGCAGACGGTCTTTAATGAGCTGCTGGCCGATCCGCTGAAGCTGACCATGTGGCATACGCTCTTTATCATTGCCACGATGGTGGTGGTGGCGCGCGGTGTGCGTGGCGGACTGGAGAAGGCGGTGATGTTTCTGATGCCGGCGCTGTTTGTGTTGCTGATTATCCTGCTCGGTTATGCGATGAACAGTGGCGCCTTTATGGATGGATTGGCGTTCCTCTTTACTCCCGACTTTAGTGCGATTTCGCGCGAAGGGGTGCTGACCGCGATGGGCCACGCCTTCTTTACGTTGAGTCTCGGCATGGGGGCGATCATGATCTACGGCTCCTATATGCGCAGTGAAGATTCGATTGCGCGCACCGCAATCATGATTGTCATCGCTGATACCGTGGTGGCGCTGGTGGCGGGGATGGCGATCTTCCCGATCGTCTTTGCCAATGGGCTTGAGCCGGGCGCGGGGCCGGGGCTGGTGTTCCAGACCCTGCCGCTGGCATTTGGGCAGATGGGTGGCGGACTCCTGTTTGGCACGCTCTTTTTTATCCTGCTCTTTTTTGCGGCGTGGAGTTCCTCTATCTCACTGATCGAACCGGCGGTCACGTGGCTGGTGGAGAATCGCAGGCTGAAACGTGTGACCGCATCGATTATCTGTGGTGTAGCGACCTGGACGCTGGGGATGGGGACGGTGTTATCGTTCAACCTCTGGTCCGAGGTTAAGTGGTTCGACAAGACCTTTTTTGATCTGCTCGATTTCCTCACGGCCAATATCATGCTGCCGCTGGGAGGGTTGTTCATCGCCATCTTTACCGGCTGGGCGATGTCGCGCAGATCAAAAGAGGACGAGATGGCGACCAAACATCTGTTCGCTTTCAATGCATGGAATTTCCTGTTGAAGTATGTCACCCCGCTGGCGGTGCTGATTGTATTTTTGCAAAGCACCGGTTTGCTGGCGAAGATCATAGAAACGTTAAGTTAAGATAGACTGGTAGTTGTATGGCAATAATTAATAGAAGTGCGCTGGTACGATATTCCGCCAGCCAGATGTTTGCATTGGTGGATGACATCGATGCCTACCCGGACTTTCTGCCGTGGTGCAAGAGCTCAACGGTGCTGAGTCGGGATGAGGATGAAGTACAGGCGACACTTGAGCTGTCGCGCGGTGGCATTCACAAGACCTTCACCACCTGCAATCGCCTGCAACAGGGGAAGATGATCGAGATGCGTCTGGTCGAAGGACCCTTCCAGCATCTTGAGGGCTTCTGGCGGTTCGAGCGGCTGGGCGAAGATGCCTGTAAGGTATCGCTCGATCTGGAGTTTGAATTTTCTAATCGCATCCTTGAGGTGACCCTGGGGCCGATCTTTAACCAGATTGCAAACTCACTGGTGGATGCATTTTGTGAGCGCGCGGTGATGAATTATGGCAGACCCTGAAACAGTGAACCCTGAAGTAATAGAGGGAGACCATGAGCACATCGAAAAGATCGGTGTGGAAGTGGCCTATGCGCTGCCACATGAGCAGGTGATCCTTAAAGTGAAGATTAATGTTGGTGGCACCGTGAGTGATGCGATTAAACATTCCGGTATCCTGATCTCATACCCCGAGATCGACCTCGAGGTGAACAAGATCGGGGTGTTTGGTAAGGCGACAAAGATGACCGCAGTGCTGCGTGCGGGAGATCGTGTCGAGATCTACCGCCCGCTGATTGCCGATCCAAAAGAGGTGCGCCGCAAGCGCGCGGCCGAGGGCAAGCGAATGAAAAAAGGTGGCGGTGATCTAAAGGATGAAGAAGCGGCGCCATCAAAGCAAGCCTCGACCGCTGCGCAGGAAGCACCATCAACAACCGCCGCAGCGGAAAAGCCGCCCGTAGCACCCTCGGCCGATTAACGCTCAGGTAGCCCTTCCGGTGGTATCTCGCTATCGATGCGGGCGAGCCGTTCGCCATCAAAAAAGAGGGTGACCCGATACTGCTTGCGCGGCGCATCACCCTTGCCGGATTTGAAGGTGTGGAGGTAGTCCCAGCGATCATGACGGAAGGGGTCGATGATCATCGGTCTGCCCATCAATCGCTCCACTTCAGCGCGCTTCATGCCGGTTGTCAGTTGAGCCATCATCTCCTGGGAGACGATATTTCCCTGCTGAATATCGACCTTATGGATTGAGCAGGCGGAGAGAAAACCCAGTAAAAACAGGGTAAAAGTGGCGGCGATATTTTTTTTCATAAGGGCTTGTTTTGTTACATTCATTACTAGTAAGGTGCCTGTCTCACCCGATTGGCCGACAGTGGTTGGCAGGGAGCGATTTAGCAGTTTGTCACGCCGGCATCCGGCGAGACCAGAGAGGATATCATAGTGGAAAATTCAGATCTGAAAAAGGCGGGCCTCAAGGTTACATTGCCGCGGATTAAAATCCTCGAGCTTCTCGAAAAGAGAGAGAACAAGCGCCACATGACGGCCGAAGATGTCTACAAGGGGCTGATCGAGTCTGGTGAGGATGTCGGCCTGGCGACCGTCTACCGGGTGCTGACCCAGTTTGAGGCGGCGGGGCTGGTGACGCGCCACCACTTTGAAGAGGGTCATTCGGTTTTTGAACTGGATGCCGGTGAGCACCATGATCATATCGTCTGTGTGGAGTGTGGCAAGGTAGATGAGTTTGTCGATGAGGTGATCGAGACGCGTCAGGAAGAGATCGCCAGTAAGGCGGGATATACCATTACTGATCACTCACTCTATATCTACGGCGTGTGTGGTGAGTGTCAAAAGTAGCCGTGTGATGATGAGTGGTCGCTATAAAAAGCATGAGGGGAAGGGGGAGATTCATCAGGGGGATGCACGCAGCGCACCCTATCCGGTGAGTCGGCTCGGCGCAGGTGTCGATCTGGTCGATATCGCACGTGAGATCTCGACCGCCGATAGCCACATCAACACCCGTGTCTCATCGAAGCTTCAGCTGATCGCCGATCAGATTCGTCACCTTCAGGATGAGGCGCGCTCGGTGATGGAGACAGCGCAGCGTGATCAGGAGCTGCACCGGGCGCAGTGTAACTTCAGGCGCATTCCCGGCAAGCTCTATCACCTCTACCGGCGCAGTGATGAGTCAACCTATTTCTCGATGCTGGGGCCCGATGAGTGGGGCGGCAGGCCGCCGCACTCATTCAGTGGCAGTTATCGTCTGGAAAACGATATGTCGTGGACGCCGGAGGCCGAGCTTAATAGACCCGATAATAGTCGTGAGCTGGTGCAGCGCCTGCTCGATAGTGACAGCTGATTCTACTTACGCAAAGACAAAAAAGAGCAACACCCCAAGCAGTACCCGATAGACCACAAACGGCATCATGCCGATTTTATCTAAAAGCTTCAGGAAGAAGTGGATACAGGCGTAGGCGCTCAGCCCCGAGATGATCGCTCCAGTGAACAGCGCCTGCCAGTCGACCGCTGTCTGCGCCTGTGCCAGATCAAGAGTGACGAGTGCACCCGATAACACAATCACCGGGATCGACAGCAGAAATGAAAAGCGTGCTGCTGCCGACCGGGTAAGCCCCAGCATTAGCCCGGCAGTAATGGTGATGCCGGAGCGCGACGTGCCGGGGATCAGCGCGATCGCCTGTGCGATACCGATGATGATGATATCTTTCCACGTAAGGGTGTGCTCGTCGCGTTCGCGCTTGCCCTGTTTGTCGGCCCACAGCAGCAGCAGGCCAAACAGGATAGTGGTTGTCGCAATCACCAGTTCTGAACGCAGCGCCGTTTCGATAAAGTCCTTGAAGAGCAGGCCGCACAGCCCGACCGGAATGGTGCCGATTAGCACCCCCCATGCGAGACGGCTTTCTGGAGTCTGCTTTTTTGTCGCAATCGAGTTGACCCAGTCACGAGTCATCACCTTTAGCTCTTCTCTAAAATAGAGCACCACCGCGGTGAGGGTGCCGACATGGACTGCGACATCGAACGCCAGCCCCTGATCCGCCCAGCCGAATAGCTTTGGCACCAGTATCAGATGGGCAGAGCTTGAGATCGGCAGGAACTCGGTCAGCCCCTGAACGATCGCCAGCACCAGTTGTTGGAAGAAGTCCATCCTGGCGGTTATCTCGGGTTATGTATCGCTGCTGGATTGCGTGATGGCCAGCTTGTCGCTGTCTCGATACTGCTCCACATACATAATTGTGGCCCCTGCAACCGCAGCAGGCATCGCAAGAAAATTGACCAGCGGCACCAGCGTGGAAAACAGCGATGCACCACCGAAGCCAAAGGCGACGAGGCGCTTCTCTTTGACGACCTCTTTTGATGCCTTGAACAGCAGGCCGTGGTTCGACAGCGGGTAGTCGCTATATTCAAGCGCCAGCATCCATGCACCAAAGATCGCCCAGATGGCGGGGGCGAAGATGTTCAGGCCGGGAATGAAAAAGAGCACGGTGAGTGGCAGCGCACGTGCGATGAAATAACCGAACTTGGCCGCTTCGCTGATGATCGCCGGGGCGACCCCTTTGGCGATATCACCCCAGCTGCTTTCAGGCAGTGTCGAGTTGGGGTCGAGTTGCCGTTCCACCGCCTCGGAGAGTACCCCGTTGAAAGGGGCGGCAATCAGTAGTGCGAGGTGCAGGCTGAAGGTGAAGCCGACCAGCAGAAAGGCGATCAGAAAGAGTGGCCACAGTAGCCAGTCGAGCCACTGCAGCCACTCGGGCAGGTTGTCCATCACATAGTCCAGCAAAATATCGAACTGGTAGATGCCGAGCCAGATCAGCAGGCTGAAGACCAGCAGATTGATCAACATCGGCAGGACCACAAAGCCCCTGATGCCGGGTTTGAAGAGCATGAGGAAGCCGCGAATAAGGTATGAAGCGCCGATGAAAGGTTGGGTGATCATAAGTGATTCTTCTGCGTCGGGTATCAATCGTGTGAGGAGTGGCGATTCTATTATTTTTTCGGGGTGGTGGCAAAGGCGTCAGCCACACTCATCCGCCATCTGCGCCAGCAGGGCGCAGCCTCTGGCGGTGGCGATGTCACGACAGCTGGAGACGTCTGTGTTGAGCTGATGAGCGCGTATCATGCGCCACGGCTCACTGCTGGCGCCGCCCCCGACACTCTGTACCCGGGCGGGATAGGGGGCGCCGAGTTCGGCCAGCAGCCGATAGCCGCGCGCCTCAACCGCTGCAATCCCTTCGAGCAGACCCTGAAAAAATTCCACATCGTCGGCCGGGCGTGGGGCGATCCTGGGGGCAAGTGCAGGGTCGTTGATCGGAAAACGTTCACCCGCAGATGGCAGCGGGTAGTAGTCGAGTCCGGTGGGTCGCGTTGGGTCGAGTTGCGGTGTCATCGATGTCAGCTGTTCTCTGTCAAAAAATTTCAATAGCGTTGTTCCGCCGCAGTTCGATGCGCCACCGACCAGCCATTTTTCACCGAGGCGATGGCTGTAGACCCCCTGTTCTGGCGCAAAGACCGGTTTTTCCGATAGCACCTTTAATACCAGTGTCGAACCGAGCGAGGTGACTGCATCGCCGACCTCAGATGCACCCGTCGCAAGGAAGGCGGCGATGCTGTCGGTGGTGCCGCTAACGATGCGGGTCTGCGCGGAAAGCCCCAGTTGCTCTGCGATCTCAGGCCGAACGGTACCGATCGCCGTTCCCGGCACTGTGACCGTTGGCAGCAGTGAGCGTTCGATCTCCAGCAGGTTAAACCACCCAGGCCAGCGGCGATGGATGACGTCGTATCCGAGTTTGAGGCAGTTGTTTTCGTCGCTGATGCCAAATCGACCACTTAGCTGGCCAGCGATCCAGTCGGCCTGATGCAGAGCGTGGTGTGCGTTGTCTGGAATTCGGTTGTTGCTTTGTAGCCACATCAGTTTGGCGAGTGCCGAGCTGGCGCCGTGCGCGCCGCTCTCGGCCGGTGCGACAGCAGCGATGGCGGCAGCCTCTTTTTCACTGCGTGCATCGTTATACATCAACGCATTGCTGAGCGGATTGCCATTTGCATCGGTCAGCAGCAGTGTGCCGGAGGTGCCGTCGACGGCGATCGCGGCGATCTCAGCCACCGCACATCTGTCGCGGAGTCCTTCAAGCGCCTCGCAGACCGCCTGCCACCAGATCCAGCTGTTTTGTTCGATACGCGCCCCATCCTGTTGGGGGGATGCCATCGCGACATGGTGCTCGGCAACAGTGTCACCCTGCTCATCGATGGCGACGGCGCGAACCCCGCTGGTGCCGACATCGATTCCGAGATAACAGGGCATCGCTATTTGTGCATGGCCTGGCTTACGGCAGATGTACCGGCTCGGGTGTGATCCAGTCGGGGTGGCGGTGTTCGGCAACGACGTTGGTGTAGACGCCGCCGCGCACGTTGAACTCGGCGGTGACGCGCATGAAACGTGGCTCGCAGGCCGCGACAAAATCGCTCAGCATCTGGTTGGTGACCGCCTCGTGAAAGGCCCCTTCATCGCGGAATGACCAGATGTACATCTTCAGCGCCTTCAGTTCGATGCAGCTTTTTTCAGGGACGTAATCGATATTGATCGTCGCAAAATCGGGCTGGCCGGTCTTGGGGCAGAGGCAGGTGAATTCAGGGATGCGAATGCGGATGGTGTAGTCGCGATCCGTGTTGGGATTTTCAAAGGTCTCGAGTGCTTTGCTTGGTGTGCTTGGCATGGGGGTCAGATGGCGGGATCGACAGCTGCGATCAATGCTCTAAAAACTATTTAACATGTTGTTAATTAATGGTTAGATGACTGATTACTCGCGTGCTATCCGGGCCCGGTTTTACTCCTTCGGTTAATATCTAAAAATCAGTGCGCATAAAATAACAGATAATCAATTCAGGATCTCGTTTAGCGCAACTTTATGAATTATCCAGGGTTGTCTTGTGTGGTCTTTATCATGTATCTTCCTTTGCCATGCAGTTGCAGAAAATTAAACTCGCCGGTTTTAAATCATTTGTAGACCCCACCACGCTGTCGATGCCGAGTCAGCTGATCGGTGTTGTCGGGCCAAATGGTTGTGGCAAATCGAACGTGATCGATGCAGTACGCTGGGTGATGGGCGAAAGTTCGGCCAAAAACCTGCGTGGCGATTCGCTCGCCGATGTCATCTTCAACGGCTCGTCGGGGCGCAAACCGGTCGGTACCGCGATGGTCGAGCTGGTGTTCAATAATTCACAGGGGCGACTCGGGGGCGAATATGCCAAATATGCCGAGCTGTCGGTGAAGCGCCAGATCACCCGCGACGGCCAGTCGACCTATTTCCTCAACGGCACACGCTGTCGTCGTCGTGACATTACCGATGTCTTTCTCGGCACCGGCCTTGGGCCGCGCAGCTATTCGATCATCGAGCAGGGGATGATCTCGCGCCTGATCGAGGCAAAGCCGGAAGAGTTGCGCCACTTTCTCGAAGAGGCGGCGGGCATCTCCAGGTATAAGGAGCGCCGTCGCGAGACCGAGAATCGAATTCGTCATACAAAAGAAAATATTAGTAGATTAGATGACTTAGTGGGTGAACTTGATAAACGACTGCAGACATTGCAGCGTCAGGCGAAGACCGCAGAAAAGTACAAAGCGCTGAAGCAGGAAGAGCGTCTGATCAAGGCACAGCTACTGGCACTGCGTTATCAGGGGCTTGATGGCGAGGCGCAGCAGAAGGATCAGACGATTCGTGCGCACGAGACCGCTCTCGAAGGGCAGATAGCAGAGCAGCGCGCCACCGAGGCTGAGATCGAAAAGCAGCGCGTCAACCACACCGAGGCGAACGAGCAGTTCAACCAGGTGCAGGGGCAGTTCTATAGTATTGGTGCCGACATCGCGCGCGTCGAGCAGACCATCCAGCATATGGAAGAGAAGCGTGATGAGAACCAGCTGGAGCTGGAGCAGACCCTGCAGGCGTTGACCGAGGGAAAGGTGCATCTGGAGCACGATCAGCGCCAGATCGAGATCATCAACGAATCACTCGAGACCAGCGACCCGCAGTTTCACACCGCGAAGGGGCAGGCCGAGATCTCGACCGAGGCGTTAAACGAGGTCGAGGCGAGTCAGCACCACTGGCAGGAGGAGTGGGAGTCGTTTAACCGTTCGGTTGCCACCAGGACGCAGCAGTCCGAGGTCGAGCGCACCCGCATCATTCACCTTGAAGAGGATATGGCGCGCCAGCAGAAACGTCTGCTGCGGCTGGAAGAGGAGCATCACGGTCTCGATGCCGCTGATCTCAAAGAAGAGGTGGCGACCCTCGATGAGCAATCGACCGAGAGCGGTGCGCAGCTTGAAGGGTTGCAGCAGGAGGTCCATGGGCTGCTGACTGAGATCGGTCAGCAACGCGAAACGAATAGCGGCACCACGCGTGAACTCAACGATGCGCGACGCCACCTGCAGGAGCTGCAGAAACAGCACGCCTCGCTGGAGGCGCTGCAAAAAGCGGCTCTCGGTAAGCAGGCGGGGACGGTGACCACCTGGCTCGAAGAGCATGATCTTGGTGATATGCGCAGGCTCGCCGAGGCACTTGAGGTCGATAGTGGCTGGGAACGCGCGGTCGAGACTGTGCTTGGTCAGAACGTCGAGGCGCTCTGTGTCGATGGGGTTGAGTCGGTCACCGATCACCTTGCCTCTTTGCAGCAGGGCACATTGAGTCTCTATGATACCCAGGCGCGGCCCGCAGCCACATCTCGTTCGATCGGCACACCGCTGGCGAGCAAGGTGCAGGCGGCGTGGCAGCTTGAAGGACTCTTCTCCGGTGTCTATGCGGTAGATACGCTGGATGGTGCGCTGGCGCTGCGTGGGCAGTTGCAGGCGCAGGAGTCGGTTGTTACCCGCGACGGCATCTGGATTGGGCCGGACTGGCTGAGGGTGGTGCGTGGAAGTGATGAAGAAGGCAGTGTTCTTGTTAGAGAACAGGAGCTTAAGCTTGTTTCACAGAAGCTGGATGAGGCAGAGGAGCTGCTTTCTCAACTGGAACGGATGCTCGAAGAGGGGCAGTTCAAGCTTGCCGCCTTTGAGGAGCAGCGCGAGACATTGCAGGGTAATATCAATCAGACGGCACATAAAAATGCTGAGTTGCGCTCTCAGCTGAGCAGCAAAAATGCACGGCTGGAACAGGTCGAGGCGAGAAAAAACCGTCTGCTGGAAGAGATCGAAGAGATCCGCACGCAGAATGAGAAGGGCAGTGAAGAGCTGGTGATCGCTCGCGAACGCCTTGAGCTGGTGATGGCCGACATGGTTGAACATGAGGCGCAGCGCATCGCCTTTGGTGAGCAGCGCGAAGCGCTGCGTGTGCTGCTTGAAGAGCGCCGCGAACAGGCGCAGAGTGATCGCGATACCGCGCGTGAATTCATGTTGAAGATCGACTCGATGCGCACCCAGCTGGAGACGTTGAAAAACAACTCCGAGCGGATGCGTGGCCACATGGCGCATATGGAGCGTCGCCGCGAAGAGCTGACCACTGCGATCGAAGAGGGTGTTGAGCCGCTCGAGAGCAGCAGGCTTGAGCTGGAAGAGAAGCTTGAAAAACGGCTGCTGGTCGAGGGTGAACTGGCCGAGGTGCGCCGTCAGGTCGAGGCGTGTGACCACGAGCTGCGTCAACTCGGCGGCAAGCGCAGCGAGATCGAACAGCAGGTGCTGGCGATTCGCTCTGAGCTGGAACAGATGCGTATGGCGTGGCAGGAGATCAAGGTACGCCGTCAGACCTTGATGGAGCAGATCGACGAGTCGCAATATACGCTGGAGCAGCTGCTGACCGAGATGCCGCAGGAGGCCAACGAGGCGGAGTGGGCGAAACAGGCTGAAGAGATGGAGCGGCGCATCCAGCGCCTCGGTGCGATCAATCTCGCCGCAATCGAAGAGTACACCGAGCAGTCGGAGCGCAAGACCTATCTCGACTCACAACTTGCAGATCTGGGCGAAGCGCTGGAGACACTGGAGAGTGCGATTCGCAAGATCGATCACGAAACAAAGACCCGCTTTAAAGACACCTTTGAAAAGGTCAACGACAAGCTGCAGGAGCTCTTCCCTCGTCTCTTTGGTGGCGGTAGTGCACGCCTGGAGATGACCAGTGATGATATCCTCGAAGCGGGTGTCACCATCATGGCCCATCCACCGGGCAAGCGGAACAGCAGCATTCATCTGCTCTCCGGTGGTGAAAAGGCGCTCACCGCAGTGGCGATGGTCTTTGCGATCTTTGAGCTCAACCCAGCCCCGTTCTGTATCCTCGATGAGGTCGATGCCCCGCTTGATGACAACAACACCATCCGCTTCAGTCAGATGGTTAGAGAGATGTCTGACCGGGTGCAGTTCATCTTCATCACCCACAACAAGATCACGATGGAGATCTCCAACCAGCTTGTTGGTGTCACGATGCATGAGCCGGGGGTTTCAAGGCTTGTGGCGGTCGATGTGGATGAGGCGGTGGAGCTGGTCGCGGTTTAGGCAGTAAGTAAAGTTTTTTGCGGCGAGCCATCCTTTACTGTTTCCGATTATGCAGTCGAGTCATTCCAGGTGCGCCCAATGGGCCCTGTTAACCTCGGGCAGACCCGCCGCGACATCTCTCAATGATTGGTGTTACCGCCTGAGATATCAGGTACGTCGAGATATGGATTCCAGCGACGGAGTCTATTCTTAGGCCCTGCCTCATCCGCTATTCGCAGCTCTCCATGAATATCAGATTATTCAGTTGACGAGGCCACTTCAAATTGCGATATATGAAGCGGATACAATTTCAGTCGATCAATGAGTAGTCTCGGATCGCTGTGAGATGAACTAACGCGATTTTTCCTCGGTAAGCCAGAGGAAAACTGGGATGTGGTCAGGGAGCATTTATGTCAGTTGAAAAGCGTGGTGGCAGTCCTTCTGGTAGCGGCGGGTTACCGCTTGGGTTAGTGATCGGTGTTGTGCTGACCGTTCTATATGTGAAGTTTGACTACGCACTTCCTTCGTGGCTGCAACCAGTCGAAAAGGTAAAAGTCCTTTTTATTACGACGACCGCATCACTATCTGCGGACGACAATAATCTGGATGAGCTACAGCGTGAAATCGCGGTAAAGATGAAGGAAGATGCTAGTTATTATACAGGCATTGATGATGCACTTGGAAAGTTCATTACTGAAGAGATTATCTGGCGTGAGAGAACGAAAAGAACCTTGAAGCTCCTCCAGGATATGATAAGGAAATTAGACGATGTCTCTGGGCGGCAGTCGAGCGCGGTTAATAACTCAATAGAGAGAATACTTCAAACACTCCCCGAAGGAACAAAACAGGAGAGCAGGTTTGCCTATCAGTATCTTAAAATAAGATTTCCAGGGCTTAGCGATGTGGAAATCGTTGAGGAGTTGAAACGCATATCGCTGACCGATCTATTTCAAATGCCATTTCCATCTTCAAGAATAGTCTTCGCCTTATCCGCACCCGCTCCTGCAAGAATAGAGATATACGATACCTCCAGGCAAAAGGTCAGGACGTTACTTGATGCAAAGCTCCCGGGTGGGCAGTTTAGACTCTATTGGAATTTTACTGATGACGATGGTGTGCCAGTCGCCTCGAATGATACCTATAGTTACAAACTTTATGTTAATGGTGAGCAAACGAGGGCGGGGATGATGGCGGCACCGGTGTCTGTATGGCAGTAGTGAGGGGCGTAGAGCCTATCCTGGGTTGTTATTTAAGAAAGCCGGTGTATCCAGGTTTAAGGCTTAAGAGTCTGTGCGGGTAGTATAGAGCGATGCCTGCTTCACTCCTTTAAATTATTAACCATTTATACATTTATACATTTATACATTTATACGTACTGCCTGGCTACAGACCGAGGCCTGGTAAGCAATACGAGCGGGTCTGGGGCTTATTTTCAGGCGGTCATGTGACATGTATGGCAGGTAAACCTGGGGGTTATTATTACATGGGATTACTCCCTGAACCTAATATGCTATATATGTTGACGGTCAATCGATAATAAATGGAGATGAAAGTTTGATGGAGAATTCTATTGCATTACCACTGCCACCGTTATCCAGCATGGACAATACCGCAATGCTGGGTGATGTGATGGTGACTGCATACCTGATAAACAATCAAAAAATCGATGGTGTAATAAGACGTTTTGATACCCAGAACGCACTAATAAAATTAAATGTGTCAGGTTCTGAAGAAGAGCATGAGATTGAGATGCGCGATCTCAAGATGTTAATTTTTTGCAACCCACTTCAGCTCACGATTGAGTCTAAAACTAAAAGTAATGCGAATATATTGACTGAAAACTCGCAGGAGCTCCAGGACTTTGTCGTGGTGTTTAAAAATAAAAGCAAGATAGCGGGAAGAACATATGGATCACGCATCGACAAAAATGGTATTCATCTATTTAAGCAGGATGGAAAAGATCGAGATATAAAGCTATATGTTCACTGTTTTATTCCGTTGAGTTCGATTGAGAGTAAGCAGATTGGTGACCGCATTGGTGAAACTTTAATCAAAGAACAGGGGGTATCTAGAGAAGTTGTCAGAGAAGCCCTGGATCAACAGCAGGAGGTTCGCGAACGTCCTCTGGGTGAATATCTGATTAGTAAAGAAATTGTCAATATCAAGCAGTTGATAAGTGCATTAAAGCGACAAAAAGGAATGCCCAGTCTGAAGCTGGGTGAAATTCTCATTAGCGAAAAGCTTATTAGCCAGGAGGAGTTGAAAGTAGCGCTGAATGAGCAGGGAGGTGAACGAAGTAAACCGCTGGGGAAAATCCTGATTGAAAAAGGGGTGGTTTCAGGTGAACAGATACAACTGGCATTAGCAAAGAAACTAGGGATACCTTTTGTTAATCTTCGCGAGTTCAAGGTTACCCCCGACGTCGTCAGACAAATACCCGCTAGTCTTGCATTTCAACATAAAACCGTCCCGCTTTACCTGTATGAGGGGAAGTTGGCGGTAGCACTTGAGAACCCGATGGATTGGGAGGCCCTCGATGCGCTTCGGTTTCACACAGGTAAATACATTGAACCAGTGATGGCGTTATCAAACGAGATTGCCTGGGCTTTGCAGTGCTATTATTCGACTGGTGACCTGATTGCCCCTGCTCCAGAAATGAAAGCAAAGGTATCCGGGCAGGCCAAGGTATCCGCACGGGGTAATATATCAGGGTGGATCGAAAACGAACCACTCAAAGCTGATTCTGCTATCAAAGATTATGTTGAGGTCAATGATAATGTCGTTATCGGTATTGTTAATAAAATAATTCTTGATGCCTATCATCAAGGGGCTTCAGATATCCATATTGAGCCTTATCCGGAAGAAGATGGAATAATTGTTCGGTTTCGTAAAGACGGCACGCTGGTGACATATCAAAAGTATGACCCGCAGTATCGTTATGCACTGATCTCACGTATTAAAATTATGGCGCGTCTTGATATTTCTGAGCGTCGAAAACCCCAGGATGGCAAGATAAACTTTCGCGAGTTTGGACCTGCTGGGATTGAATTACGAGTCGCTACATTACCGACATCAGGTGGACTGGAAGATGTGGTGATGAGGATTCTGTCTAGCGGTAAAAGTATTCCTGTCAACGCGCTTGGTTTAAGCGCAAAAAACTATGAAGAGCTGCTGGAGGCTATCAGCTATCCATATGGCCTTTTTTTGGTGTGTGGCCCCACAGGTTCGGGAAAAACAACGACGCTACATTCGATTCTTGGTCATTTGAATGACTCGCAACGAAAGATATGGACAGCAGAAGACCCGGTCGAGATTACTCAGGCAGGGCTTCGCCAGGTTCAGATTAATCCTCGGATCGATCTTGATTTTGCCGCTGCGATGCGTGCTTTTTTACGTGCTGACCCTGATATTATTATGGTGGGTGAGATGCGAGATGCTGAAACCGCTGGAATGGGTATTGAGGCTTCTCTTACCGGACATATGGTATTTTCTACGTTACATACAAACAGCGCACCGGAGAGTATTACACGTCTTTTAGATATGGGAATGGATCCATTTAACTTTGCAGATGCTTTGATTGGTGTTTTGGCACAGCGGCTGGCAAAAAAACTTTGTACTTCCTGCAAGGAGGCCTATCAACCGACAGTTGATGAACTGCACCACCTGGCTGCAAACTATTGCCAGGAACTGATGGCTGACGATGTAGATCAACGGCGTCATGATGAGATCGTACAGGCTCAAATTGAGAGCTGGAAAACACTGTTTGGTCAAAACGGAGAGCTCGTCCTCTATAGGGCGGTAGGTTGTAGTGAGTGTAGCAACACCGGCTACCATGGGCGTATAGGATTGCACGAGCTTCTGGTGACGACACCTGAGCTAAAAAAGCTAATACTTGAAAGAGAACCGGCGCGCGAAATCCAGAAAAAGGCGCTTGCGAGCGGCATGAGAACGCTACGTCAGGACGGTATTGAAAAAGTTATACAGGGGCATACTAATTTCGCACAAATATGTTCGCTCTGTATCAAGTAAGTATGGATAGCGACTTCCGGCATCAATTTCCGGCATCAATGGCAGTGCTCCTGTGTTGTCCTGCCATGCTCGCTATTCGCATTGTTCTCCATGTGGCGCTGTGCAAGTATTATAGATTTATTAGGTCGGTATTTTATTGTGGATTACTGCTGAGAAAAGGATGTCATTTGAACCTCTTGTTTCGGTCATATTCCTGTCATAATCTGTTGCTAGTTTGATTGTCATTCATCCTCTCAACGACAGTCAAAGGAGTCGACATGAGTCACGACGATAACGTTTCAAATAGATCGGGTAACCGTTTTTTTTATGACGTACTACAAGTTAATTTAGAGCGCCGCAAGGTGTTGACAGGTGGGCTGGCAATGGCGGCAAGTTCCTTTTTCCTCGGCGCTGCAGGTACTGCTGTCGCCGCAAAAGGGGGGCTCAAAGGCCCTGATGCGGCAACTGGACAGTTGCGTAAAAATGGTTTGATCAATTTTACACCGGTAACAGTGGCCGATGGCAACGGCCCCTGGCCAACCATTTCAGGGGAGTATGAATTCGATATTCTCATTCCATGGGGTGAGCCACTACAACCTGGTGGCCCGGAATTCAGCTATCCAACAACTGCTTATGACCAGGCCAGTCAGATTGGTATCGGCCACGATGGTATGCATTTCTTTCCAGTTAATGGCAGCAGTGAACATGGTATGCTGGCGATCAATCATGAATTCGGTCGTAATCAACATGTGCTGGGTAAAGCTAACCCTGAAAGTCTGGAAGATGTGTTGATCTCACAGCATGCCCATGGTGTCTCTGTTGTCGAAATTAAAAAGGTCGAAGGGAAATGGCAGTCGGTTACTAGCAGTGCTGCACGTCGTATCCATGTGAACACGCCGGTTAGCTTTAGCGGACCGGCTGCTAATCACCCACTATTGAAGACGATTGCTGGCGATATGCCCAAAGGTACGGTTAACAACTGTTCCAGTGGTTTCACCCCGTGGGGTACATATCTGACCTGCGAGGAAAACTTTAACGGTTATTTTGGTGCTAAAGGTGACTGGAGTGCCAGCGATTCGCAGGAGCGCTACGGTTTTACCGAAAACGGTTTTGGCTACGGCTGGCATGCGTATGACCCACGTTTTGATCTCTCTAACAGCGACTATCACAATGAAGAGAACCGCTTCGGCTGGGTTGTTGAAATCGACCCTCTGGACTCGACGCAGACGCCGGTTAAGCGCACGGCCCTCGGGCGTTTCAAACATGAAGGTATCGCGCTGACCGTGGGTCGTGGCGGTCGTGTCGTTGGTTATATGGGCGATGATCAGCGTTTTGATTATATTTATAAATTCGTATCAGACGATAACTGGCATGCGATGCGGGCGCGTGGTATGAGCCCGCTCGACCATGGCAAGCTCTATGTGGCTCGATTCAATGACGACGGTAGTGGAGAATGGCTTGAGCTGACAATCAGTAATCCAGCATTAGCTGCAAAGTTTGGAAGTCAGGCAGAGTTATTGATCCATACCCGAATGGCGGCCGATATTCTGGGCGCAACACCGATGGATCGTCCTGAATGGACTGCAGTCGCGCCGAATGGTGAAGTCTATTGTACGCTGACTAATAATAGTCGACGTACAGCAGCTGATGCCGTTAATCCGATGGCCCCCAACAGCGATGGACATATCATTAAGTGGCGAGACTCAGAACAACATACTGGGACCACTTTCGATTGGGATATCTTTCTGATTGCCAGGGATACCCATGGTACCGAGCAGAGTTTCAGTGATCCCGATGGTATCTGGGCTGATCCGGATGGGCGACTTTTTATTCAGACAGACGGTGGCCAGAAAGATGGATTGAACAATCAGATGATGGTGGCTGATACCTGCACGGGCGAGATTCGACGTCTATTTACAGGTGTCATCAGCGATGAAATTACTGGCATTACGGTGACGCCTGACCGCAGTACAATGTTCATTAATATCCAGCATCCGGGTAATGGTGACCCTGAAAAAACTAATTTTCCGGCTGTTTTTGACGGCCTCACAATTCCTCGTGACGCGACGATTGTAATCAGGAAGAAAGATGGCGGTATTATAGGTTCGTAATTAAACAATCGCTAGAGATAAGCGTACTGATTTCGATCTCATCCGGACGTGGTTTAATAGATAGGTACACCCCTCTATTGCACCACGTCGGGTGGAACGGATGATGGTACGAGCCCTGGTGTTCTCTCTCAATGCCGAGGAGCGGTTCACATATACCAAAGATTAGTGCGATTGAGGAACTGGATCTATGGGTTAGGACGCTGGATGAGTAGCTCTCGTGGTGGACCGACGCCGGTGAGCCGACTGTTGACCGCGTGAAAAAGGCGATGCGGCTGGCGCAGGTGGCAAAGGTCTATAGTTTTAACTCAAAATCGAATGTCTGGTGGCGTCAGGGGCCGGAGAAGTTCAGTCGACTATCGGCCTCATTTTTTCGTTTTGAGTGGGAGGAGGTGGTGGCACTAGCTGCACTGGTACAGCGGACAATGGAGCTGTCTATCACCATCGGAGATTCTGTCTTATGTAGCAACGGCGTTGGGGGGGGTGAGCTAACCTGGGGGCCATTACAGGTATGATTTGATTAATTCATAAACTGCTGCTGACAGCTATAATCTATCAGCTCCTGTTGCAAATCCTGGCAATAGTCCCGCTACTGTGTGCACTCCCTGGGTATTAACTGCAATTTGCGCTGCGATCTGATAGATTTAATCTCGTTATCAAATCAACACAGAATTAATCAGCGGTTCCCCAGGTGCAATCAGGGTGGATCTATCCGTGCTGCATTGGTTAAGATGGGCGATCATGTTTAATCGGCAAACGCTCAATAATGACTGACAAACCACATTTCATGGCATTTATCGCCGTGCTGTTTTCACTATTCCTCTCACCTGGGGCGATGGCAGAAGAAGATGCCGACTTTGCCCGCTGGCTGGCCGAGTTTAAGCAGGAGGCGCGTGAACAGGGGATCTCCGACGAGACCCTGGAGAAGGCCTTTGAGGGGGTTAGACCGAGCCCGCATGTGGTCAGGCTTGATCGCTCTCAACCTGAGACGATCCAGACGTTTCAGGACTACTTCACCAAACGGGTAACGCCTTACCGCATTGAGCTTGGGCGGAAGAAATATCGTGAGAATCGTAAACTGTTGCAACAGATCGAATCTCGATTCGGTGTGCAGGGGCGTTTTATTACCGCCTTCTGGGGGATGGAGACGAGCTATGGGCGTTTCAGCGGTGGTCACTATGTGATTGCAGCGCTGACCACACTGGCGTATGACCCGCGCCGCGCGAAGTTTTTTCGCAAGCAGTTGCTTGATGCGTTAGTGATTCTCGATGAGGGCCATATTACGGTTGATAAGATGAAGGGCTCGTGGGCCGGAGCGATGGGACAGACACAGTTTATGCCATCGACCTTTCGTGCTTATGCGATGGATGGTGACGGTGATGGCAAGATCGACATCTGGGATTCCAGGGCGGACGCGTTTGCCTCGGCGGCGAATTACCTTTCCAGCATAGGTTGGCGTGATGATCAGACCTGGGGGCGTGAAGTTAAACTGCCGGAGGGTTTTGATAGCGCACTGATTGAAGGTAAGGTGAAGAAGCGCCTGGCGGAATGGCAGGGACTGGGGGTGCGTAAACAGTTTGGGCAGGATCTGCCCAGCCGAGACCTGCAGGCGATCATCGTACAGCCTGATGGCCCGGGTGAGCGCGCCTTTCTTATCTATCCCGCCAATTACAATGCGATCCTCGACTGGAACCGTTCCCACAAATTCGCGATCTCGGTGGGTACTTTGGCAGATGCGATAGCACGTTAGGCCTTACTTTCGTGCCTTCATTAATTGAACTCCTGCTACTGTTATGTGTGGCACTCGCAGTCGCCTTCTGGTGGCATACTAATGAGCTGAAACAGATTGCTCATCGTCTGGCCAAACGCCGTTGTGATCAAAGTGATGTGCAGTTTCTGGATGATAGTGTGGTGCTGTCAAAGGTGCGTCTGCGACGCAATCAGCAGGGGAGAATCGGCCTGCAGTGCAGTTTTACTTTTGAGTTCGCATCACTCGGCGATGCTCGATACCGTGGTGAGTTACTGTTTCTGGGCAAGGCGTTGCAACATATCGAAATGGAGCCGCATAAGCTCTAAAGCGTGTCGTTGTGGTGGAAGAGATATGGTACTGTTTCGGCTATATTGATGGCTATAACCACTCTGTACGTGATCCCAGGGGGAGTGTCACGAAATGAAAAAGGCCGTTTATTTATCTATTGCTGCGCTTGTCATGACTGTCGTAGCATCGCACCCTTACTGGGTTGGCGGAGAGATTGAAGCGCAGTTTCGTGCGCAGACCACGGCGCTGCAGCAGCAGCTTGTCGTGCAGCCCGGTATAACTTTGACGCTTGATCACTACCAGCGCGGTTATCTTGGTTCTATTGCGGAGACCACCTTTGTTCTTGCCCCCCAGGCAGTCATGAATACGACCGCTGATTCCCCCTCTTTACCGCTATACTTTCAGCAACCTCTAACTGTTACACTGCGCCACCGGATCAGCCATGGGCCATGGATCGATGGGGTGTTCAATCGCAATATTGCAGCGAAAATCGTGACGACACTGGTAATTGACAACCCGGGGCGGCAGAGCGTTTTGCGCTTCTATTTCCCCGCTCAACCAGCATTTGAAGCGGTTACTCAAATAGAGTGGGAGGGGAGGGTAACCAGTCGGGGGGGGATGCCTGTCTACGCCGGCCGCGATCATTCGGGTCAGTATGATCTGGAGTGGGGCGGTTTTCATTTCGAGATTAACGGAGACTGGCTCGCATTGCATAGTGAAGGGAGCTTTAAAGGGCCTCGCTTTGAGCTCTCAAATGAGCTACTGGGAGTAACACTGGGTAATTTCGAAGGTAATTACAATAGCCAGCTATCGCCACAGGGGTTTTCGCTTGGCAAGGGAGAGCTTTCGGTTGGTCTAGTTAAGATGAGAGGGGTTGCAGGTGTGAAAGGTCGTGATCAACAGGTATCGATCAGTGACCTTAAATTTTTATATGATGCGCAGCAGCAAGGGGTGTTGATCGATGTGAAACAGCAGGCAGGTTTCAGGTTGTTGCACGTGAATAACGTATCCTACACAAAGGGTGTGATACGTGTTGAACTTAACAACCTTGATGCCGTCGCGTTGCAGTCGCTGCAGCAGCACCATGAGTCGTTGTTGCATACTCAGGCAGAAAGGGGGACGGTAGATTCTACGCAGGTGCAGCGGTTTCTGATTCAGGGGCTTCAGAAGGTGTTACCAGATCTTTTACGGCAATCGCCTGAACTTCATATTAGCAGGGCCGAGGTGGTTACTGCTGATGGGTTGGTGAGTGCACAACTCAGGATTGCGGTCGACAGCGATGCCTCTGCTTTGTCGTTTGTCGAGATGCAGACAAACCCGACAGTACTGTTACCGTACCTTCAGGTAGAAATTGATCTTAAGCTGCCCGCAACCATTATTGAACAGCAGGCTCGTACGGTTGTGCGAGAGAAGATTGTTGCGCAGTTACAGGAGAGTGAGCAGACAATGACACCACAGGAGTTGTCACAGCAGACGCGCCGAGCTGCGGAACAGATGCTTAATCAGTTTGAGATACAGAATATTCTTCGCCGTCAGCAAGGACACTATACTGCAGAACTTTTTTATGACGACGGCAGGATATTCCTGAATGGTGTGCCAGCAGACAACCTGCTCAATATGTTGCCACCACTAAAATCAAGCTGATGAAGCAGGCTAGCTATCAGTACGACTTGCCATTTATAAAACCGGAATAAAGATGCCGACCACTAGGTATGAGGTGGTCGGCGAAGATAAGCTGCTACTGATTTGCGGTACGCTTGAAGTTTAGAACCTTAGCACTGCCGTTGTGAGAGAGAGAGTTAATCTCTTTGCAGCTACAGGCATTGATAAGCGCTTTATGCTGACGTTCCAGCTGCTGCGTCGATTCCCACATCATGCCAGAGATTGCCATGAAGGCGTCGGCTGGGTTATCTGCACGTTTACGCACATGTTCGATTTTCCACTGTACGCATTCGAGGCGCTGCTGCATTTCAGCAGGACTGTTCTTGATAAATTCATTGACCAGTTTTGTTCTCATCGCTTCAAAGGCATCGGGGTCTTGTCTCGCAAGTTGCGCCCAGTCATTAGCCTGAGATTGGTAGCTGGTGATATTGTCTAATTCGCTGTTCATTCTGACTGCCCCTGGTGGTTGCTGCATTGCCAGCGAGTGATGCTGGATCGGTTGATGCAGTACTGGCCACGGTTGATTCATCGAAACCTGAAATCAATTCTACACTATATTGATGATGTTGTGACGGGCGTCAAAAATACTAATAACCACTAAAAACAATAAGATATCATATTAAATGATCCTCTCGTCGGATTTTTGGCGTTATTTGATGGCCTGGGGATGATTTGATTTTTGAGCACCTTACTCGACTGGAGAGTTTTGTTCACCGCAAAAGGGTGGGTATTGAGCAGGGGTGAGTATTTCAAAATCGACCACGACAGCGATAACAGGCACATCGCTTAGATTTCGTTGATGAGGGAGGGGGTGATCTTCTAGTTTGGTCGGCTGAAGCGTGTGATGACTGTTGTTAAAGATATCGGGGACAGGGCGATCCGTCACCCTGTCCCCGTGGCCGACTAAAGAGCCGGCGTGTGAAGCAGCTATGCAGCTGCCTTAACTTCGATCTTACGACCCTCTTCCTGTGATGACTCTACAGCCTGTCGCTTGACGTTAATCGTTAGGACGCCATCCTTGAAGTTGGCATCAATGCTGTCTGGGTTGGCATCGCGAGGTAGCGTCAGTACGCGCTCAAAACTACCGTAGCTGCGCTCGACACAGTGATAGTTTTCACGCTCTTCTTTTTTCTCCTGCCGTTTCTCGCCGCGAATCGTTAGCGTATTACCATTGATCTCGAGGTCGACATCTTCCCGGGCGACACCTGGGATCTCAACGCTGATAATGTAGTTCTCTTCACTATCCTTGATATCCAGATTGGGTTTAAGTGCCACTGAGGATAGCTCTGGCCATACTCGGTTACTGCTCCAGTCTCCGAAAAGTGAGCGCTCAGGAAATCCACGAAATGCTTCGTTGAAAAGACGGTCGATCTCGCTGTGGAGGTGACGCACCGGATCGCTGGTTGCCAGTTGAGTCTGTCTGTTGCGAACAGGAACGTCCTCTTGTTCTTCCTGCTTAAACCAGTTCCATGGCGCATATTTTCTGATGTTCATCACCTGCCTCCTTTTACCAACTGGTGCCGAGTAATTAGCAGCGTATGTTTATATCTAATACCTCATTGCCGCAAAAATCAACCCTCTATTTCAGTAAACAATCGTTGCTGTATTACCGCTGGGTGGAACAATTTTTGTAAGGGCAATAATGATGCCTGAATCGCCTACATCAGGATATTCCATAACCCAAGCAGGCTGATAATCGACAGCACGCCACCGATGACCTGCTTGAAGCGCTGATCATTTTTGAGAATGGCATCGTGTGCCTTCAGCCCAATGACATGGCCAATAGCGGCGGCGGGTAGTAACATCAATGCGGTTTCCAGGTGAAGTGGAACACCCAGTGCAGCGAAGGTGCCCATCTTGATGGTGACGAGGCTGAACCACAGTACAAACAAGGTGTTGCGTAGTTGGGCACGCGCGACATTGCGCATAAACACGGCAACCATCAATGGCGCACCGGTCAACGAAGTGCCTGCAACGTAACCGCCAGAACCGAGCAAAAGTTTGTCACTCCAGCCACGCTGACTGTTGATGGAGAGGTTTAACAGCCACATCGTGGCGTATAAGAGCGATACGGAGTAGATGAATATCAGCAGCCACTGGTTAGGCAGGGTGATTAGCCCAAAGACACCGACCAGTGCAGGGGGGATAATAAAAACGGCGGCCTGTTTCAGGTACTCCCAGTCGACGTGATTGATCCGGGTGCGCAGTGTTAATGCAGAGAAGAAGAGCAGGTGTGCGCCGATCACCGGTAGCCAGAATATTGGTTGATCCTGAATAAACAGCATCAGGGGTAGCCCGAGTGCCGCGCCACCAAAACCGAGCCCACTGCGGACAAAACCGGTCCAGACAAAGAGTAGTGTGGTCAGTAGCAGCTGGGTGGTTGTAAAATCGAATAACGGGGAGCTCATCAATAAATCGGCGTGTGAGTTGATCGAGTAAGTGTGAAAATGTGGTCATGTTATCAGATTCTGGTTCTCAGTTATCGGCGTTTAATCTTACTTAAGGAACCTCTGATTAGGGCATGAAAGATTATATTGAGTCCAGAATATCCGACGGCTTTGTTGTGATGCTTCGCAGGATTCCCGCATATGGCGCTGCAGTTAGCTATCGCTATTCATGCAGCGAAGAGTTCATGATGGAAAATATCGACCGGGCCAGGTACGATCACTAAAGTGGAAATTATCAGTTCAGCTCGGTCATCTAGTTTGAGTATTGATGAGACAACCCCTTCAGCGACACCACTCCTGGTCAGCGCATGCCTGCTAGGAGAAGCAGTACGCTACGACGGCAAGGCGCTGCCTTATCCCGAAATCGCCGAGCTTGATGAGCGGGGCTATTGGCTGGTTCCGTGCTGTCCTGAGGTCGCTGGTGGTCTGCCGGTACCACGTGCAGCGGCGGAGATCTGTCATACGGATGGTGATTCGTCACACCGTTGTGTAATGAACTGCCGTGGTGAAGATGTGACGCTTCAGTTTAATCGTGGTGCCGAGGCGGCACTGGCGCTGGTGAAGCAGCATGGGATCGTCACCGCAATCCTTAAAGAGGGGAGTCCTTCCTGTGGTAGTCAGCAGATCTATGACGGCAGCTTCAGTGGGCGTCATGTCTCGGGTGAGGGGGTTACCACCGCGCTGCTTCGCTTTTACGGAGTACGTGTGTTGAGCGAACTGCGGCTTTCGGAGCTTTAACCAGAGCATTAGCTGGATAGGGGGCCTTGCTCGAATCAGCAGCGTAGAAATCCTTCCATGGCACCTATCATATAATCATGGTCCAGCGCACCGGCACTTTCTCGAATGCTGTGCATCGCCCACATCGGATTGCCAACATCAAGTGAGCGGATCCCTGTTTGTGCAGCAGACATCGGTCCAATGGTGCTGCCGCAGGCGAGATCGCTACGGTTCACAAATTTCTGGCAGGGAATCTGCGCTGTTTCGCAGATGGAGACAAACAGCGCCTCGGTATGGGCGTCCGTAGTATAGCGCTGGTTGCTATTGCTCTTGATAACCGGGCCGCGATTGATGATCGGCTGGTGTTCCGGTTCATGTTTGTTGCCGAAGTTGGGGTGCCATGCGTGTGCCATGTCGGCACTTAGCATGTAACTGTTGGCGATCGCCTGGTGATGAGCCTGTGCGCCGTTATCAAGGGCGTTTGTGATGCGTCTCAATACGCCGTCGAGAAAATTGCCATCGGCCCCTTTGGCACTCCCGCTGCCGACCTCTTCGTGGTCAAAAAAGGCGATGACCTGCGTCGCGTTGTGTGGTTTCTCGAGTGACTCAATCAGTGCCAGCAGCGCTGCGTGACAGGAGGCGAGGTTGTCCAGCTGGCTATTCGCAATGAACTCCTGGCGGGTACCAAAAAAAGCACCGGGCTGGGTGTCATAGGCGGCCAGCTCCCATGCGAGGATCTCGTTCTCGTTCACCTGCAGCCGTTCTGCGACAAGCGCTTTAAAACCAGCTCCTTCTTCGCCGACCAGTGAAAAAATTAGAGGTAGCTCTTCCTGAGCATTAAACTTCAGCCCATTGTCATTCACGTCTCGATTGAGGTGAATGGCGAGATTGGGCAGGCGTACCAGCGATTCGTCAAAACGTAACAGGCGGGATTCAAATGCGCGGGGGCCGTCACCACTTTTGACGCTAACACGTCCCGCCAGCGAGAGGTCGCGGTCAGCAAAGGTGGCGAGCAGTGGGCTACCATAGACCTCTACTCCGAGGCGTAGCCATTCGCCTTTCTTCTGTACTGGGTTTGGTTTGATACGCAGTCCGGGCGAGTCGGTGTGCGCGCCAATGATGCGGTAGCCACCATCTCCCGGCGGCTGTGTTCCTGCCACGAAGGCGATGATCGATGACTGATCTCGCACTGTGTAGTAACGTTTTCCCGCTGTTAGCCGCCACTGTTCGTTTTCAGGTAACGCCTTGAAGCCGTGTTGCTGCAGCATCGTCACAGTGTTTTCGACGGCGTGCCACGGACTGGGGCTGCGGTCGATATAGTCGAGAAGTTGTTGTGCCGTTTTGTATTGCGCTGCCGGTTTCATCTGTATTCTTGTGCTGTTATGAATGAAAGATGATTAATCTATCATGAGTCAAGCGGCGAGTCCCGTTATCGAGTGATGGATTAGAAGTAGGTGATGCTGGAATCATCCGCCTCGCTATTGACTTTGCTCATATAACGTTTCTCTTCTTCTTTAATACGCCGGGACTGACTCTCATCGAGGCTTACGGAAAATGCCTGGCCGGTGACTGGGTGATAATAGACCTGCAGGGCACTGGAGCCCCCTGTCTTCTGCTGTACCACCCGAATTCGCTCTTCTTTTAGATAGCGGGTGACAAACTCAATATTTTGATCACCGATGTCACTTTTTATCGATGAGATGACCTTGCCGCCACCAAAGATATGGCACTCAAGATTATTTCGATTACCACCATTTTTCATGATCTCGTTGATCAGGAGTTCCATCGCATAGAGGCCGTAGTTAGCGTTGTTTTTAGATTGCACGCTATCGCTGCCGACAGGTAATTTGAAATGATTCATGCCGCCCACGTTTGTTATTCGGTCACGCATGCAGACCGCTATACATGAGCCTAGCAGGGTTGAGACAAGTTCATGACTTTTAGTGACATAGACCTCCCCAGGCAGAATTTTTGCGATAAACAGTTTACGAGAGGGGTCCCAGTAACGTTTAATGTGACCAAAACTGGGCAGTGCCTGAGGGGGGGTGCTCATAAATTATCCGGTCTCTAAAATTCGTTAATCCATCTATTTATCGGGATGAAATATGATCGACTTGAATTTAATGATGTTCCTTGAATCAGCCTTTGTGCTAAGTGCCCTCTAACTCTTTCCTGATATGTCTGCTGATACAGATCGACAATTGACTCACAGTGACCACCGCACTGATGGTGGGTGCTTTTCGCTAGTGATACTGCTCGATAGTGTGGGCGATCCTGCGAATGTCGGTAGTATTTTCCGTGTGGCAGACGCCCTGGGGGTGGCGCGTCTGATGCTCTGTGGTCACTCTGTGGTGCCTCCCAGCCGACGGCTGGCACGCACTTCAAGGGCGACTGAAAAATCGGTCGTTTATGAGTATTGTGAAGACCCTGTGATGGCGGCTGTGGGGTTGAGAGAGCGGGGGTATCGCCTGATCGCGGTGGAGCTCACCGAGCGCAGTGTTGACCTGAAAACGGTCGATTTTAACGAGCATGATAAGCTCTGCCTGATCCTCGGCGCGGAGCAGGCGGGGGTCTCTGCCGGGCTGCTTGAAATTGTCGACCAGACAGTTCATATTCCGATGCTGGGCCAGAACTCTTCGATGAATGTGGCGATTGCCTGTGCCATTACGGTGTATGAGGCGACCCGCGCTCTGTAGCGATTTAGTACGGTACTCCGCAAGGGGAAAAATGCCTGGGGGTGGAGATGAAAAAAATAAAAAATGAAGTGGAGCTGATTAAGGCGGCCATCGCTGCGGGTATTCGCTATGCCGAAGCGCGTGGTGCGGCACAGTTTGAGAGTACCGATTCGATCAATGACAAAGCGCTCTACATTTATCGTCTGCTGGTGCACGACAAGTTGATTCAGGCGATGCCTGAGGACCAGGTGTCGCAAAAGTCTGTCAAACACAAACTGGCGATCTGGTACTCAAAACAGCTGCCGAGTGATCACCCGCTGTTACAGTAGTCGCTGTGCGGCGGTCTATGTGACAAGAGGGGTCATCTGGAAGCGAGGCCGAGGATGTAATCGACCACGAGGGCCAGCTCCTCATCGTTCAGCGCCCCTTTCTGAGGCGGCGTCCGTTTACCGCCTGTGATGTGATCCCAGCGTCCGTGACTGCCGCTGTTAATATGTTCGATGAGCGTGGCGCGGGCTTCTGGGACGTCCTGATAATGCTTGCTAACCATTTTCCATGCAGGACCATAGATGCTATTCGAGACCGTGTGGCACCCCATGCACCCTCCTTTGGCAGCAAGCGCGCGTGCATCGGCAGTGGCGCCATCTTTTGCCTTTGAACGCATCGATTCGTTAACGTCGCAGCCGCTGAGCAGTAGTAATACCACCCCGATCAATAGATAATAACGTCTCATCTGTGATCTCACGATTAGCCGCTGAAAAACATCGCAAACAGCCCGGTGGCGGTGAACCCAATGCCGGCGGCAAGGATTAGCCAGTCATCGTTTGCCTGTCCCGGCTCAAGGGTGGCCTGGTCAGGCTGCTGGGGGTTGTAGTAGACCGTGACCGTGCTACCCAGCGGGTATTTCTCAAGCTGATTCTCGGCGAAGCCCGGCATCGGCATGGTTCCCGGCGGGAATTCGACCCGGCCGATATGGCAATCTTCATCAATGGTGTAACTAAAGCGGATGTCTGGCAGCAGATCATTTTCGTCTGAGGCGAGGCGCGTTTCACTGATTTCACCTTCGACGGATGGCCACTGTTTGGAGCGTTTGCCCTTCTGAAAGGCGCGCCAGCCAAAGGCGGTGATGATCAGTCCGACAGCGATAAAGGCGCCGATAATGAGGGCATAATAACTCAACGTGGTCTCTCCAGCACGGTGTATATACAGGCAGTATACCGCAATTAAAAAACAATGTTGGCTGGCGCGGAGGTCGCGTAAAATAGACAGTTTAGTGGCGTGGCAGTACGCAGCGTAACTGGGTGATATTTGAGCCGCCGCCCTCATTCTTTGTTGCAGGGGCGAGTTCAGAGAGTTGCTGTTCCAGTGCCTTGATTGCGAAGGCCAGGGCGCCTTCAATGATCTGTGTCGACTGGAAATGGTAGTGGGAGACCTTGCAATTGAGCGGCAGGTGGAGTGCAGCACGGTTGGCAATATCGAATTCAGTCCATGCGACGACCGGCAGGTCATTGAGATTTCGATCAACGCATGCCCATGAATCGTGGTCGATGACAAGATCGATATAGCGAAAACGTGGCAATGAAATACGTATTGGCAGTGGCAGGCGCTGTGTGGCCAGGCGTATAGTGTGATAGATCTCCGCCTCAATGGTCGCCTGAGCGCTGGAGTAGACCGGAATATCTGAGAGCCGCTTTATCATTGTCAAGGTCTCCATATGTTGATTGTGACCTGTATATAATTGAGCGGCAGGTCGATTGTCTCTCTTTAATCTTGTGCGGTAAGATCGACGGCTGAAATCGATGATTGTTTTACAAAAGGCAGGGAAAAATGAACTATTTTCAGATCAAACAACGTGTTATTAAGATATGTCTGGGGCTGTTTGCGACAGTGGTGGTCTCACAGTCGCTGCACGCGGAAGTGATTGGCAGCGTCAGTACCAAGTTCAAATTTATGGGTTCAAATGACAAGATCGTGGTGGAGGCGTTTGATGACCCATTGATCTCTGGGGCTACCTGCCACCTGAGTCGAGCCAAAACAGGTGGAATGAGCGGTTCTCTGGGGCTTGCTGAAGATACCTCTGACGCCTCGATTGCCTGCCGGCAGACGGGAAAAATCACCTTGCCAGCCAGGGTCAGGTCTGGCGAACTCAACGGCCAGGAGGTGTTTAAGAAGAGTACCTCTATCCTGTTTAAATCGCTGCAAGTGGTGCGCTTTTACGATGCCAGGCGCAATACGTTGATCTATCTTACCTATAGCGACAAGCTGGTGGATGGTTCACCTAAAAACAGCATCTCAACTGTTCCGATCTTGAACTGGCGTCAATGATAGTATTGACGCGATTTTTATCGTGCAGTTGTCTGACAGTTTTACTATTGAGTGCCACTACGAAGATTATGGCTGATGACAGACTAGACCCTTGCCCCGATAGCCCCAACTGCGTCTCTTCGTTAGCGACGGGGGATGATCATCATATTGCCCCGATGGCCTACGGAGGTGATCGCGCGGCTGCGCGCCTGCGCCTGCTGGCAGCGCTTTCTCAGCTCGATAACGCCGAGATTGTGGAAGATACCAGGGGTTTTCTACGCGTTAAGGTGACCAGTGCACTGTTGCGATTTGTTGATGATGTCACCTTTTTTTTCGATGATGAAAATAGCCTGATTCAGATGCGTTCGGCATCACGCAGTGGTTATTACGATTTTGGTGCGAATCGCCGCCGCCTTGAAAATATACGCGAGCTCTATGAACGGCAGTAGCCGTACTACCTGTAATCTCAGCTAATCCTGTCAGGATTAGCGTGGAGGCGGCCTGAGAGGGGCGAGCAGTGATTCGAGGCCGTTTATCTTGATTTCATGAGTGATCGCGAGCAGTTCGCCAAGTTCTCCGGGCGGAAATCCCTTGTTGGCAAACCACACCACGTAAGGCTCAGGCAGATCGATTAAAGCCCTGCCGCGATACTTGCCAAACGGCATGCGGGAGTGAATCAGCTTTTTCATGACCTCAGGATCTGGTAGCAGGGATGGCGTATCGGCAGTTTTTTTCATGTTAAGTGGCACAGTTTGCTTTGATGTTTGTGGTAGATCGATTAAAATCGCCTTATTCGCAGGGGTGAGGCTCTCTTTCCTTTTTCCGACAATCTCACAGGATCCTATATTAATGTCATCCCAACACGAAACGCTACTGACGGATGAAGAGTTTTCAGAACTCGACAGGTTTCTGCTGACGACTGAAGAGGGTGAGGATCGTCTCTCTGTCGATGAAGCGCATGGCTACCTGACGGCGTTGACCGTTGGTCCCGAGATGACCGAGAACGATGAGTGGCTGGAGGCCGTGTGGGGAACGCCACTGTTTTCTGATGATGAGAGTGAACAGCGTATGCGCAGTTATCTGATCCGTATGCAGCAGGAGATCGCTACCGAGCTGGCAGCGCGCGCTGGCTTTGAACCGCTGGTGCTGGAAGAGGTCGATGGCGATGAGGCGATAGAGTCTTATGAGGGATGGTGTTTTGGTTTTATGCTCGGGGTTGCCGGGCAGAGCAGTTACTGGGAACAGCTGCCCAGGGCAGAGCAGACACTGCTGGCACCGATCGCAAAACTTGCCCTGTTACACGATGATGAAGAGAGTGACATGGATGACGAAGAGTATGACGCCTGGGTCGAGATGCTGCCGGGCTCAGTGGTTGGTCTCTATAACTACTGGCGAAGTCAGCGGCACTGATTGTAAGTTGTCGCTGTGGCCAGGCTGGAAGTTTCAACTCAGTGGGATCCTGCCTTTGCAGTCCGTTCACCGATGTTTTTGACGCTTACGCCGTTTGAACCGTGGTACCGCTCTTTTGAACAGGGCTGGCCAACACTCGATGATTATCAGCACCTGCTGGATCAGCAGCCCTCGGCGGTGATGACCCGCAACAACCTCCCTCTGCGCATCGTTCCTCAGGCAGGAAAACCAGGCAGTTTTGAACAGCATTATGCGCCACGTATCTATATGAGTGGTGAAATACAGACCCGCACTGAAAACTGGCACGACTTCTTTCAGTTGCTAACGTGGATCATGTTTCCCCGTACCAAGGCGATGATCAATGAGACTCACATCCCGCTGGCACAGGGGCGTCTCGAATCCGGTGTCGAGTTGGGGCGACGCACACCACTTGAGAATATGCTGTCGTTGTTTGATGAGGGGGGCGCGGTGGTGATCTCTTCGGATGAAGCGCTGTTGCAGATGATCCGTGATTTCCAGTGGAAACCACTTTTCTGGCAGTCGCGGGAAGCGCTCCGGCAGCGTCTGAAATGTGTAGTTTTTGGCCATGCGATGTATGAAAAGGGGCTGGAGCCCTATATTGGTATGACCGCCAACACGGTTCTGCTCAGTTGCGATGAGTCTTTTTTTCGGCTGACGAATAGCGAACAGCTGGCGTGGATTGATGCGTCACTGGTGAAGGTGATTGCTGATCGTGAACAGTTGAATGTACCCAGAGACCTTGCGCCATTCCCTGTGCTGGGGATGCCCGGCTGGGATGCCAATAACGACAAAGAGGTCTACTACGACAACCGGCGCTATTTTCGCCCGGGGCGGCGTAGCTCAAAGCAGTGACGGACGAATGGAGAGTGTGTGATGCAGATGCAGAATCAAATAGAAGAAAAAATTAGCGCGGCGCTGGCGCCGCAACACCTTGAAGTGATCAATGAGAGTGGTAACCATAATGTGCCGCCAGGGTCTGAATCTCATTTCAAGGTGGTGATGGTATCGGAGGCCTTTGCCGGTGAGAGCCTGGTGAAGCGTCATCAGAGACTCTATCAGCTGCTGGCGGATGAACTGCAGTCAGGGGTGCACGCGTTAGCGCTCCATCTCTATACAATGGATGAGTGGCGGGAAAAAAATGGTGCGGCGCCACTCTCGCCACCATGCATGGGTGGTGAAAAGCAGGGGTAGCGCACCAGGTTATGTCTATTAGTAGCGCCCGTTGGATTTGTGGATGTAGTTGGTGAGCTGCTCAGTCTCACGGTTCATCCGCCGCAGGTTGTCGTGGGTGATGCGGAAGAGCGCGCGCATCACCTTGTAAACGATATCGGGACGACTCGTCAGCAACGCCTCAAACGGTGCTGGCTCAAGCGTATAGATAGTGGCATCTCCGACAGCGCACAGTGTGGCACGGCGTGGAGTGCGGTCAACAAAGGCGCGGGTCCCAGCCACCTCTCCCGGTGACATTGCGTAGACGGGATCATCTTTTTTTGCTGCAGCGCTGATGACATCCAGCCTTCCATCGACCAGTAGAAAGAGGGTGTGTTCATGTCCGCTCTCATTGATTAGATGCTCGCCATCGCTAAGGTGGCGCACCTCCATAATATTGGCGATCACCTCGCACTCTTTGAGGCTCAGTTCATTACCCAGCGATGAGGTGCCGATTTTTTCAATATCTGGTGTTTCAGTCATGTCTTTTCTCCAGCTTTTACTCGGGGGTTACCAATATTATGTTTATGATTATTCTCGATCACCGCCCATTTTGAAGGGTAATGATGTCGACGGTGCCGACTAAAATTGTTAGCGGAATGTCCCATTTTTTCTTTATCAGGTACGGCGGTACACGCTTATTTTCAATTTTTACTTTGTTTCAGACGCGGGAATGAGTAGAATGACATTAAATACCTGACTATAATGGTCAACAATATGTCAGGGGTTTATCCCATACTAGATGCTCAAATAAACCTGTGAATTTAGTTCTTATTAAAGCTGCAACTATATGTCTATATTAGATTCGTTAAACTTCGATAACCGCTACGCTACCTTGCCGCCAGCATTTTTTCATGCCGTCTCTCCACGAGTACTGGTGGGCGCGCATCTGGCGAGTTTTAACTCAGCGGTGGGTGAGATGTTTGGGCTTGATGGTGAAGTTGCCCATCATGCTGACCTTGTCGATTATTTTAGTGGTGCGCGCGAGATACCCGGGGCGCGACCCCTGGCGATGGCCTATGCCGGCCATCAGTTTGGTACCTATGTGCCTCAGCTGGGCGATGGCCGAGCAGTGCTGCTGGGGCAGGTGCGTGATCAGCAGCAGCAGTTGTGGGATCTGCACCTGAAAGGGAGTGGGCCGACACGCTATTCGCGAGGCTCCGATGGCCGTGCCGTGTTGCGCTCCAGCATTCGGGAATACCTCTGTAGTGAGGCGATGCATGGGCTTGGCATTCCCACTACGCGGGCACTCTGCCTGATCTCAAGTCGTGAGAGAGTGGTTCGTGAGCGCGTTGAGCCGGGGGCGATGCTGCTACGTGCTGCGCAGAGCCATATCCGTTTTGGCACGCTGGAATATTTCTTCCACCGTGGGGAACACGAGCACCTGCAACGGCTTGGTGCCTATCTTTTAAATGAGCATTTCCCCCATCTGCGTGGCGAATCGGACCCCTACCTCGAACTGTTTGATGAGGTGGTGGCACGCAGTGCTGAACTGCTCGCACAGTGGCAGGGAGTTGGGTTCTGTCACGGGGTGATGAATAGCGACAACATGTCAATCCTGGGCCTGACGCTCGACTACGGGCCATTTGCCTTTATGGATACCTTTGAAAACGATTACATCTGTAACCATTCCGATTATCAGGGACGCTATGCCTATCGTCGCCAGCCTGAGATGGCATATTTTAATCTTGCCTGTCTGGCAACGGCTCTGCTGCCATTGATCCATGCAGACAACGAAATTGCGGTCTCCTTACTGCGAGAACGTCTGGCGCTTTATACCCCCCGTTTTGATGCGGCCTACCTTGCCATCATACGAAACAAACTGGGGTTAGTGCAGAGTGAGGCAGACGACCTTGAGTTGTGGAATCGATTGCTGGCCCTGATGGAGGGGGCGATTGATTACACTAGTTTCTTCCGTGCGCTCGGTGCGATCTCATTTGACGGGCAGGAGCCCCATCCTCAGCGCGAGAGGTTCCCTGACCTCGAGGCGTTTGACCACTGGATGAGCTGCTATCGTCAGCGTCTCAGCCGAGAGGGGCGGGGTGATGAGCAGCGCCAGGTGGCGATGAATGGCGTTAATCCAGACTATGTCCTGCGCAATTATATGGCTGAAGTCGCCATCCGAGAGGCTGAAGAGAGCGGTGACTACGGCGAGATCGATCGTCTGTTAACCCTGCTACGCAGGCCATTTACTGCCCAGCCGGGGATGGAGCGGTATGCCGAGCCGCCTCCTCCGTGGGCAGAAGGAATACAACTTAGCTGTTCTTCATAACGCGTACTCTTTCAGCCATCCAGCCGCCTGAAACAAGTGCCGCTTTTCGTGACTAACTGAGTCACCACCAATGTCTGGTTGCCTTCATCAGCGCGAGCTGAGAGTTCTGGCTGGGTAAAGTTTTTCGCTGATTTACCCGATGATGAGTAGAGAACAACTCACGAAAAGGCGATTTATCAGGTTGTAATTGACCTGTTTCAGGAGCGCCAGTACCCAACAAAATAATCTTCGAGAAGCAGTGGAGCAGGTGATGGAGAAAGGACTCAACGAGATAGTTGGACATATGGGTGATGACGGGATTCGTAACTCAGATGCTGGCAAAGAATATTTTACCTTTCTTGTAGATGGGCATGAATATGGTGTTGATATTCTGCGTATTCAGGAGATCAGAGGGTGGAACGGGGTTCGTCAGCTGCCGCAATTACCATCCTACATTAAAGGTGTCATTGATCTGCGGGGAGATGTGGTACCGATCATTGATCTGCGTGAACGTTTTGGGATGGTGGCGATCCCATATAACGGCTTGACAGTGGTTGTTGTGATGCGCGTGATGACCACGCGTGGTGATCAGGTGATGGGTGTGGTCGTGGATGCGGTTTCGGATGTTCATGTGATCGATCCTGCGGAGCTCAAGAAGGCGCCAGAGATGAGTGATGAAGTGGGTGCCGGTTATATACAGAATATTGCTACCGTGAATGACAAGATGGTCGTGCTGCTGGATATCGATGAGCTGCTTGGCAATCTACCGAATCATGTGCCGAAACAGCAGGGACAGGGCGCTGATGAAGCCCCGCATGGTGAGATAGACGGCAGCGATATCAGCGATGCCGCTCTTGATATGGATTGCCTGGAAGAGTCATTTAATGCACTGGCCCCACAGGGTGCTGAACTCGTGGCCAGTTTCTATCATGAATTGTTCAAACGCTACCCTGAGGTGCAACGGCTGTTCTCGGACACCTCGATAGAGGAGCAGGAGAAAAAGCTGCTCGCAATGCTTAAGTTGATTGTTGAAAATATTCGTCGTCCAGAGAAGCTTGCGGTTGAGTTGTCACAGCTGGGTGAACGGCATCAGGCGTATGGCGCATTGCCTGTCCATTATGATGCGGTGGAAGAGGTATTGCTGCTGACATTGAAGAAATTCGCCGGAGGATTGTGGAGCGATAAGGTTCGCCGTACATGGATGAGTGCCCTGATGAAGATCAAGTCGGTAATGATTGGTGCCTATCAAACGGCATTGCCGTTAGAACAGGTGGCGTTACTGGAGTCGAGCTTTGCTGCGCTGACACCCCAGGCCGACCAGATGGTGGCGCGCTTCTATTCAAGACTTTTTGAGGTTCATCCAGAGGTCAAGCCGATGTTTGCGGAGAGCGATCTTGTCGAACAGCAGAAAAAACTGGTTGCAGCGCTGCAGTTGGTGATCGGCAATTTGAGAAATCCCGATACCTTACAGAATGCACTGAGAGGTTTGGGTAAGAAGCATCAGGGGTATGGCGCTGAGGCGGCCCACTTCGACGCCGTTGCCGCGGTGATGATGGAGGTGTTAGAGGAGTTTGCCGCTGACCTGTGGAGTGAGCCGATGGCGACCGCGTGGAGAGATGCCCTGGGTGCAGTCAAATCGGAGATGCTTGAGGGGTATGATGAGTGAGTTTATCCAGCCGCAGGCGCAACGAAAAAGGCCGGCAGATGTCGGCCTTTTATCATCTAACTGATTAGATCCTGAACGCGAACATAGCCAGTTTTTCGTGCATCGTAACCCATCACCAGGTGTTGAAGCCTGTCTTCATCATATTCTCTAAGTCCGCTCAGCACCATGTTCTTCTCACCTTTACCTATCACCTTGCCATTTGAAAGCAGGTTAAACATCAGGCAGACGGTGCCACGCTTCCCTTCTACTTCAAGGGTTGAGTTGCTCAATTCGAGTTGAGGCTGCGCTATGTTGAGATCGTCGATGTCGATCACCATGCTTTCATAGATGACCAGTGGGCGGTCAGGGTTGATCATTACCTGGTGTTCTTTCATCAGAGGCACAAGAATATGAGGAAAGGTCTGTCCAGAAAACTCGACATAGCGGCAGGTGAGGTTATGGATTAATGCTGTATCCTGAGAGGCTGTGCCGTTACGTGAAAGGCTGAGATACTCCTTCTCTTTGTCATCGACAATGGTAATATCATCACCGGTAGAATCTTTGAAGTGCAGCGCTACACCGTCGGAGACCATGCCCGAGAAGGTAACGCGCATCTTCTGGCTAATGCCATATTTGCTGAGCAGCAGGGCAAACAGTAGATCACCGGGAACACAGAAACGTTTGGCATCTTCGTTGTGGATCGGATTGAAGTCACCCGCGATATCTTTGGCAAAATCACTGGCCTGTTTACGAGTGAAGTGGATCTTGCTGGATGCTTCACTATAATAATTATCTAACAGCATGGGTTCTGGGGTCATCTGGCTGATTATAAGGGGGGCTATCATTTATATTTTACCGATAATATCATGATTTTATCTTTGTCGAGAATTGCTTGTTTATGAGTGTGGTAAAAAACTATTTCGGTACCTGATAGATTAGCCTGATCCCGGGTGGATTGATGTCGTTGTTTGCTCGATTACACATTGTGCATGACGGAATATCTATACTCCTGCCATTGTGCGTGGGAAGTATTGTCACGAGCGCTATTGTGATATAGGCTGCTGGCACTGAAGATCAGACGCTGAGGATGTGAGTTTTTCTCACAGGGCCGAGTTTTGTGGTTTCCCAGCAGTCTGTCAATTCAGTGCATCACTCCTCGCGAAACTGATCGTTAGATCCTGGCACCCTCAAACTCTACTCCGATAGAAAACATCTCATTGTCAGTGAGATCTTTTACCCATTTGACACGCGCTGACTGAGCACCTGTGAATCCGTCGATCCCTTCAAGCCACAGTTCATCATCGATTTCGTGAGGAATCCCGACTCGCAGGCCTAAGCCACCCTTGCTGATATCGATAATGGTCGCGGGAGAGTAGATGCGTTCATCACTCTTTGCGCTATTGATGCGTAGAAAGTAGATGGTCTCTTCATTGAGCTCGGTACGTGGGAATCTGCGTTGTTCAGTAGTCATATGATTCTTCTCACGGTTAATGGTTAAGGGGCGTGGTTGTTAATTTACGGTTGTTGTTGCGCCTTTGAAATCATCTCCTGTGCATGTGCGCGGGTCTGATCGGTGATTTCGATACCGCCGAGCATGCGGGCAATCTCTTCGTTGCGCTGATCCTCATTCAGTTGCTGCACCATACTCTCTACATGTTTTTCAGAGAGCTGTTTCTGAACCTGTAGATGATGATGGCCCAGTGCGGCGACCTGTGGCAAGTGGGTAACACACAGAACCTGGCGAGAGGTCCCCAGTTCACGCAGCTTCTGGCCGACGATTTCGGCCACGCGACCGCCGATGCCGACATCGACTTCATCGAAGATCAGCGTCGGGATACCGCCCTGTTGTGAGGTGATCACCTGAATGGCCAGGCTGATGCGTGAAAGTTCACCTCCCGAGGCGATCTTGTTGAGCGGCCTGGCGCTCTGGCTCGGGTTGGTTCTGACAAGGAATTCGATCAGCTCGGTGCCGTGGACGGTGAACCTGTCATCATCACGCGGTGTGACTGTGATCTCAAACGCGCCACCCGGCATGCCGAGTCGGTGCATGTTATCGGAGACCAGCTGGTTGAGTTTTTTGGCAGCGCGGCGGCGTCCTTTGCGCAGCTTGTCAGCCAGCTTCTGATAGTGAATCGCCTTTGCCTCGATCTTCTGTTCGAGTTGATCAAGGGTCGCATCTGCACTGCCAAGTGAGGCGAGTTCATCACATAGCGTTTGATAATGGTCGGGCAGCTCCCGGGGGCGCACGCGATGTTTACGCGCTGCATCCTGAATATCGCCGAGGCGCTGTTCCACCTCATTCAGCCGTTGTGGGTCGAGTTCCAGTGTTTCGAGCTGCTGGCGTAGCTCGTGGGTCGCCTCATCTATCTGAATCGCGGCACCTTCAATCATCTCGACGACGGTGGCGAGTTGTTTGTCACTCGCGAGCAGTGGTTGTAGCTGTGAAGCGATATGCTGTAGTCGTTGTGCAATGGCGCTGTCATTATCATCCAGTGTCTGCAGTGCCGTTTGGTAGGTGGCGATCAGTTCACCAGCATTAGCGAGGCGTTTATGTTCCTCTTCCAGCTGTTGAAGCTTCTCAGTGGTCAGCTCGAGCGCTTTGAGTTCTTCAGTCTGATGGCGTAACAGGGCGATCTGTTGATCGCGCGTGCGGGCCGCCTCGTTGAGCGTTTCGAATTCGCGGCTGATCTTCTGCCACTGTCTAAAGGTGGTGGCCACCTCACTGACAACTGTTTTATGGTCGGCGTAGTGATCCAGCAGTCGGCGCTGTTCATCTCGTTTTATCAGCGACTGGTGTTCGTGCTGGCCGTGAATATCGACCAGCTGTTCACCCAGTTCTCGCAGCATCTGCAGTGTTGTGGGGCGGCCATTGATATAGGCCTTGGAGCGTCCTTCGGCAGTGACGGTACGACGCAGCTGGCACTCACCTGAATTGTTGTCATCATCAAGTTCGTTTGTGTGGAGCCAGGCGGCAACCGATGCGCAGTCGCCCAGCTCAAAGGTGGCGCAGATCTCGGCGCGGTTGCTGCCGTGGCGCACCATGTCGCTGTCGGCGCGGTCACCGAGTACCAGCCCAAGGGCGTCCACCAGGATCGATTTCCCAGTGCCGGTCTCACCGGTCAGTACCGACAGGCCAGCGTTGAAGTCGAGGTCGAGCTGTTCGACGATGGCAAAGTTGCGGATGTGAATATGGCTCAGCATGGTCTGCCTGCTAGTGGCTTTCAGCCCAGTGTAGCTTGGCGCGCAGGATCTCATAGTGATCGTGCTGCGATGGATGGATCAAGTGAATAGGCTGCGGTTTCTTTTTCACTCTGATGCGGTCGCCAGAGGAGAGAGCAAAGCTGATTTGTCCATCGCAGGTGACCTGCGCATTGTCATGGTTGCGTTCACAGATCACCACTTCAACTTCGTTGTCGCCATCAATGACGATTGGACGATTACTCATGGTGTGCGGGCAGACCGGCACCAGCAGCAGGGCGTTGAGGGTCGGGTGGATGATCGGGCCGCCGGCCGACAGGGCGTAGGCGGTCGAGCCGGTTGGCGTGGCGATAATGAGCCCGTCCGAACGCTGCTGGTTGACCAGTTTACCATTGATGTACGTCTCCAGCTCGATCATGCGTGCGACATTCCATTTATGGATGACGACATCATTGAAGGCACTCGCTTCATTGAGTTTTTCACCCTGACGAAAAATGGTGCTGTTGAGCAGAAATCGCTCTTCAGTAATGTAGTTGCCCTGAAGAATCTCGCCGAGGTATTCGATCATATTGTCGTGCGAGATATCGGTTAGAAATCCGAGGCGACCAAGATTGACACCGGCCAGCGGCACGTTGTGATCCGCCAGTACGCGTGTCGCATTGAGCAGTGTGCCGTCGCCGCCGACGACGATTGCAAGATCGCAGCGCTCACCAATCTCAGTGCGGCTACAGACCTCCAGCGCGCTGTTGGAGACGATATCGGCATTAACCTCATCCAGGCAGACTGCCAGCCCTTGATCGAGCAGGTAGTGGCTGAGGGTTTCGAGCGCCTCACCGACACGTGGGTCGCTCTGTTTACCAATCAGGCCGATAGTTTTAAACGTTTGTTGTGTCATTGTTTTTTCAGTTTCTCGCGAAATTTCCGTGCCTCTTGTTGCGAAAGTATCACGGACGCCGCAAATCACCAATAACTTCATTTTATCAATGACTTGCAAATTTCAGTTTAGCACTCTAAGATTGCGAGTGCTAATGGTAATCCTTTGAACATTCATCAAATTAAGGCCTGAGACGTAGAGTGGCAGGAGAGATTGGAGATCGCGCGCAGCATCTACTTAAGGTGCTGGTTGAGAGCTATATTCGCAGTGGGCAACCGGTCGGCTCACGTGCGCTGGCGCGCGATTCCGGGCTGGAGATCAGTGCCGCGACGGTGCGCAATGCGATGGCCGACCTCGAAGAGCTCGGCATGGTCAGTTCACCCCACACCTCTGCCGGGCGTATCCCAACCAACAAGGGGTACCGCATGTTTGTCGACTCGCTGCTGACAATCAAACCGCTGAATGAGCGTGAGATCATCACGATGCGCGATCAGCTCGGGATAAAAGGCTCTTCACAGGAGCTGGCGATGTCGGTGTCGGATTATCTTTCGGGTACGACGATGATGGCAGGCATGGTGATGATCCCACGCACGGCGAAGCGCTCTTCGTTGCGGCAGATCGAATTTATGCCGCTGTCGGATAATCGCATCCTGGCGATTTTGGTGATCAACGAAAAAGAGGTGCAGAATACGGTGATCCAGGCGGATCGCTTCTATTCAGTGAGCGAACTACAGCAGGCGGCGAACTATCTGAATAGTGAGCTGGCAGGGCGAGAGCTTTCTGATGTGCGTCACCGCATCCTTAATGAGTTGCGCGAAACCAAAGTCGGCATGGAGCAGATGATGCAGCAGGCGATCATGATGGCGGAACAGGTGTTTGAGCCGTCGGAGTCGCCGCCTGGCGACGATTTTGTCATGAGTGGGCAGACCCACTTAATGGGTTTCGAAGAGCTTTCAAATATAGGCAAGCTTCGTGGTCTGTTCGAGGCGTTTAATGAGAAACAGCAGATTTTGCAGCTGCTGGATCAATGCCTCGAGGCCAACGGCGTGCAGATCTTTATTGGCGAAGAGTCCGGTTATGGGGTGCTGGATGAGTGCAGTATGGTGACCTCAAATTACCAGGTAGATGGCGAGGTGCTGGGGATACTGGGGGTGATTGGCCCAACTCGGATGGCCTATGAACGGGTGATCCCGATTGTCGATGTGACGGCAAAAATGGTGAGCGCTGCCCTGGCGCAGTCAAAATAGCCCCTGGATTAAACGAATTGTTTTCAAAAGTGAGTTGGAGAGTTTTGAATTATGAATAATGAAAAGGAAGCCTCTGCTGGGAATGGCACTGAGAACCAGCAGGCAGGATCGCAGGTTGATGCGGCGAATGACACTGAGCAGACGGAAGAGAACGGGAACTCAGCGCTGTCCCATGAAGAGTTGCTGCTGACACTGCAGGATGCGCAGGCCAAGGCGGACGAGTACTGGAATCAGCTGTTGATGGCGAGGGCCGACTTTACCAACGCGCAGCGGCGCGCAGAGCGTGAGCTGGCAAATGCCCATAAATACGGGGTAGAGAAGCTGGCACTGGAGCTGATTCCGGTCAAGGACAGTATGGAGATGGGGCTGGCCGCTGTTGCTGAAAGTGACGAGAAGGTGCGAGAGGGCATGACACTGACATTGCAGATGTTTGCGGGGGTGCTGGAGAAGTTTGCCATCAAGGAGATCGACCCGCAGGGTGAGAAATTTAACCCGGAATTCCATCAGGCGATGTCGATGCAAGAGACGACTGATTTTGCACCCAGCACAGTGATGACGGTGTTCCAGAAGGGCTATATGCTCAGCGACCGTCTGATTCGCCCGGCGATGGTGGTGGTTTCAAAAGCTGTCGCAGCTGGCAGTGACGATCAGCAGAATAAAGTTGATAAGACGACTTGAAAAACCGAAACGCGGACGCTATATAGTCAAACAAGCCTATAACTTTTTAGAAAACAGTAAGTAACGACAGATTAACTACGGAGATTCAGGACAATGGGAAAAATAATTGGTATTGATTTGGGTACCACCAACTCTTGTGTGGCGGTGATGGATGGTGACAAGCCGCGCGTCCTTGAGAACAGCGAGGGTAACCGGACAACCCCATCTGTTGTTGCCTACACCGATGATAACGAGATCCTGGTGGGCATGTCGGCCAAACGGCAGGCGGTCACCAATCCAGCCAACACCCTGTTTGCAATCAAGCGCCTGATCGGTCGTCGCTTTGATGAAGAAGTTGTACAACGCGATATCAAACTGGTGCCGTTCAACATTATTAAGGCGGACAACGGCGACGCCTGGGTTGAGGCCAATGGCAACAAGATGGCTGCCCCGGAGATTTCTGCGCGTGTCCTGATGAAGATGAAAAAGAGCGCTGAAGATTTCCTGGGTGAAGAGGTGACCGAGGCAGTTGTCACCGTCCCGGCCTATTTTAATGATTCACAGCGTCAGGCGACCAAGGATGCTGGCAAGATTGCAGGGCTTGATGTTAAGCGTATTATCAATGAGCCAACCGCTGCAGCACTGGCCTACGGGATGGACAAGAATCGTGGTGACTCCAGGATTGCGGTCTATGACCTTGGTGGTGGTACCTTCGATATCTCCATTATCGAAATTGCTGAGATTGAAGGCGAGCATCAGTTCGAAGTGCTGTCGACCAACGGTGACACCTTCCTCGGTGGCGAGGATTTCGATACCCGCCTGATCGACTATCTCTCTGAGGAGTTCAGGAAGGATTCGGGCGTCGATCTGCACAACGATCCGCTGGCACTGCAGCGTCTGAAAGAAGCGGCAGAGAAGGCGAAGATCGAGCTCTCTTCGAGTCAGCAGACCGATGTCAACCTGCCTTACATCACCGCCGATGCGAGCGGCCCTAAGCATCTCAATATCAAGATGACCCGCGCCAAACTGGAGTCACTGGTGGAAGATCTGGTGACACGTTCAATCGAACCATGTAAGACCGCACTGAAAGACGCTGGCCTGAGCACTTCTGAGATCGATGATGTGATCCTGGTGGGTGGTCAGACCCGTATGCCGATGGTACAGAAATCGGTCGAAGAGTTCTTTGGCCGCGAGCCACGTAAAGATGTCAATCCGGACGAAGCGGTGGCTGTTGGCGCTGCCATTCAGGGCGGTGTCCTGGGGGGTGAGGTCAAAGATGTGTTGCTGCTCGACGTAACCCCACTGTCACTTGGTATCGAGACCATGGGTGGCGTGATGACCAAACTGATCGAGAAGAACACCACGATCCCGACCAAGGCGAGCCAGGTGTTTTCGACTGCGGATGATAATCAGACTGCAGTGACTGTGCATGTCCTGCAGGGTGAGCGTGAAGTGGCGACTGCCAATAAATCACTGGGGCGCTTTGACCTGAGTGACATCCCACCTGCGGCACGCGGTGTGCCACAGATCGAGGTAAGTTTCGATATCGACGCTAACGGTATTCTCAATGTCTCTGCAAAAGACAAGGCGACCGGCAAGGAGCAGTCGATTGTGATCAAGGCCTCCAGTGGTCTATCGGACGACGAAGTGGAGAAGATGGTCAAGGATGCCGAAGCGCATGCAGAGGATGATCGTAAGTTCCATGAGCTGGTGGCGGCGCGTAACCAGGCGGACAACATGATCCACGCGGTTAACAAGTCAGTTGAAGACCTGGGGGATCAGGTTGAGGCCGATGAGAAGAGCAAGATTGAAGCGGCAATTGAAGATCTCAAAGGGGTGTTGCAGGGTGATGACCTGAGTGCGATCGAAGAGAAGACCAAGGCGTTGACCGAGGCCTCTGCGAAGATTGCTGAAAGAGCCTATGCGCAGCAGGGTGGTGCTGAAGGAGCAGCAGAAGCGGCGGCCGAAGCGGCTCAGGATACTTCAACTGGCAGCAATGAAGGCGCAGGCAGCGAGAATGTCGTCGATGCCGAGTTCGAAGAAGTTAAGGATGATAAAAAGAAATAGCCCCTGGAAATATGCAGAGGAGCCATGATGGCCGTCATCTCCCTAACACTGTTTTACACACATGACAGGTTGGGTGTTGTATGATCGATGCGCCGGAATAAGCGGGGCACTGAGACGCGGGGTTTTCTACCCCGCGTCTTTATGTTTGGTATGTAGAAAAACAGTTATTTAGCAATAGAGACTTAGGTAGAGAATATGGCAAAAAGGGATTATTACGAGGTACTTGGGGTGGCGAAAAACGCCTCGGATGCCGAGTTGAAAAAGGCTTATCGACGTCTGGCGATGAAACATCATCCAGACCGTAATCCCGACAACAAGGGATCGGAAGAGAAATTCAAGGAGGCCAAGGAGGCCTATGAGACACTTCTGGATCCACAGAAACGTGCCGCTTATGACCAGTTTGGCCACGCCGGGGTTGATCCCTCTGCGGGTGGTTTTGGCGGTGGAGCACGTGGCGGCAGTGGTAATTTCAGTGACATTTTTGATGATGTCTTTGGCGATATCTTTGGCGGTGCGCGCGGCGCAGGCGGCGGGCAGAGTCAGGCCTATCGTGGTGCCGACCTGCGTTATGATCTTGATCTGAGTCTTGAAGATGCAGTTCAGGGAACCACGGTCAAGGTGCGCCTGCCAACGAAGGTTAAATGTAACACCTGTGATGGCTCGGGTGCCAGGAAGGGTAGCAAGCCGACGGTCTGTGCTACCTGTAATGGTCAGGGGCAGGTGCGAATGCAGCAGGGTTTCTTTTCGATCCAGCAGGCCTGTCCTAAATGTAAAGGCAAGGGCAAAACCATTTCCTCTCCATGTGGCGACTGCCACGGCGAAGGGCGCAAGCAGGAGCAGAAGACACTGTCGGTGAAGATCCCTGCGGGCGTTGATAGTGGCGATCGCATTCGTCTCTCCGGTGAAGGTGAGGCGGGTGAAAACAGTGGGCCGGCCGGGGATCTCTATGTGCAGGTGCGAGTGCGTTCGCACCCGATCTTCTCGCGTGATGGCAGCAATCTCTACTGTGAGATGCCGATCAGTTTTGTCACCGCAGCGCTGGGGGGCGAACTCGATGTGCCGACCCTCACGGGGCGCGTAAAACTGAAAGTTCCCGCTGAGACCCAGACAGGACGAGTCTTCCGCCTGCGTGAAAAGGGCGTCCGGTCGGTGCACGGTGGTGCTGTTGGTGATCTGCTGTGCAAGGTGATCGTCGAGACACCGGTCAACCTGAGTTCAGAACAGAAAGATATTTTGCACAACTTTGAAGGGACACTGGCCGATGCCGGCAGCAAACACAGTCCAAAGTCTCATTCGTGGTTTGATGGCGTAAAGAAGTTTTTTGAAGATCTGAAAATTTGACACGCTCTCGATCTGCTTCGGAAAAGAGATGCCAAATCAGGTCACTATCTGATTAAGTTAATACCTGGTTATAACGAGCGGAGCGAAGTAACTCCCTCCCTTTGAAGCTTATTGGGGCAGGAGATTGCTACGTCATTGCACTCCTTGCAATGACACACATTGAAAAATTTGTTGAGTAGGAGAGGGGGCGATGATCCGGATTGGAATTACAGGGGCTGCCGGTCGTATGGGGCGCGTGCTGATCGAGGCGTGCCAGCAGCGCGCCGACGAGGTGCAGTTTAGCGCTGCGATTGAACACCCGGAGAGTTCGCTGATCGGTGCCGATGCCGTCGAAGTGGCGGGGCTGGGGCGTTCAGATGTTAACATTAGCGATGGCATCGAAGCGGTCAGTGGTGACTTTGATGTGCTGATCGATTTCACCCGCCCAGAGGTGACGATGGCCAATCTGGCGCAGTGCCATCAGGCCGGCAAGGCGATGGTGATCGGTACCACAGGGCTTTCCGATGAGGAGAAGCGTGCGATTGCAGATGCCGCCAGAGATATCCCGATCGTCTTTGCCCCTAATATGAGTGTTGGTGTCAATCTCTGTTTCAAGCTGCTGGAGATGGCGGCCAGAGTGCTTGGTGATGAGGTCGATATCGAGGTGATCGAGGCGCACCATCGCCACAAAATCGATGCGCCATCCGGTACCGCGCTGCGCATGGGCGAGGTGATTGCCGAGACACTGGGGCGCGATCTCGACGAGTGCGCCGTCTATGGTCGTGAGGGGCAGACCGGTGAGCGGGAGCGCAAAACGATCGGGTTCGAGACGATCCGCGCGGGTGACATCGTTGGCGACCACACCGTACTGTTTGCCGCACTGGGTGAACGGGTCGAGATTACACACAAGGCCTCCAGCCGCATGACCTTTGCGAGCGGTGCCGTGCGTGCGGCGGTCTGGTTAAAAGGGTGTAAAAATGGCCTGTTCGATATGCAGGACGTGCTGGGGCTGAAATAACAGCTTCCGATCTTTTGCTCTAATCTGTCTCGGCTGTGATAGCCGATGGACACCCTGCAGTTGCTTGGGGTAAAATCCTGCTGTCTGAACAGCGGGATCTCGGCTGGGTAGACCACCAATAATATAACGATTTTATTAGGCGGGATGGGCGTATAGCTCTTCCCGCTTTGTCTATCTGCCGGAGAAGAATGTGTCGCAACCTGCCTTGTTAGCCCTTGAAGATGGAAGTCTGTTCTGGGGGATCGCCATTGGCGCTGAAGGCGAGACGACGGGGGAAGTGGTGTTCAACACCGCAATCACCGGCTATCAGGAAATTTTGACAGATCCCTCCTACTCAAAACAGATTGTCACCCTGACCCAGCCACACATCGGCAATGTCGGTATTAACGCTGACGACGAAGAGTCCGGCGGAATTGCCGTCAGCGGACTGGTGATCCGTGATCTGCCGCTGCTGCATAGCAACTGGCGAGCCGAGGGGTCACTCGCCGGCTATCTCGAGCGTCACAACGTGATCGGTATCGCCGATATCGATACCCGTCGCCTGACCCGAATCCTGCGTGATAAAGGGGCGCAGAACGGCTGTATCGTCACCGGCGAAAAGATCGATGAGGCGGCCGCGAGTGAGAATGCACGTGCCTTTCCTGGCCTGAAAGGGATGGACCTTGCCCAGGCGGTGACGACAGACAACTCCTACTCCTGGGAACAGGGGGTTGGGCGCTGGTCGACTTCGACCATACAACATGCTGCAGATGGCCACCGCTTCAATGTGGTTGCCTATGACTTCGGCGTAAAACGAAACATCCTGCGCATGCTGGTGGAGCGCGGCTGTAACGTTACCGTCGTGCCGGCACAGACACCGGCAAGCGAGGTGCTTGCGATGCAGCCCGATGGAATCTTTTTGTCGAACGGTCCCGGTGATCCGGCGCCGTGTGACTACGCCATCAGTGCGATCAGGACCTTTCTCGAGACCACCGATATCCCGATGTTCGGTATCTGCCTCGGCCATCAACTACTGGCACTGGCCTGTGGCGCCGAGACCGAGAAGATGAAGTTTGGCCACCATGGCGCCAACCACCCGGTACAGGATCTCGACAGTGGGGTGGTGATGATCACCAGCCAGAATCACGGCTTCGCAGTGTCCGAGGCTTCACTGCCTGCCACACTCCGCGCGACCCATCGCTCGCTGTTTGATCAGTCGCTGCAGGGAATACACCATAATGAGAAACCGGCCTTCGGTTTTCAGGGGCACCCAGAGGCGAGCCCTGGGCCGCACGAGGCCTCGTTACTGTTCGATCACTTCATCGAGCTGATGCAACAGCGCTGCTAAACGATGGGCAGTGACATGAACTTTTATTGTGACCTTTTTCTGAAATAAAAAATGCCAAAACGTACCGACATAAAAAGTATTCTAGTGATTGGCGCAGGTCCGATCATCATTGGTCAGGCGTGCGAGTTTGACTATTCCGGTGCGCAGGCGTGTAAGGCGCTGCGTGAAGAGGGGTATCGTGTGGTGCTGGTGAACTCCAATCCGGCAACGATCATGACCGACCCCGAAATGGCGGACGCCACCTACATCGAACCGATTCGCTGGCAGACCGTCGCCAGGATTATCGAAAAGGAGCGTCCCGATGCACTGCTGCCGACCATGGGTGGCCAGACCGCGCTGAACTGTGCACTGGATCTTGCGCGTGAAGGGGTACTTGAAAAATTTGATGTGCAGATGATCGGCGCGTCCAGTGATGCGATCGACATGGCCGAAGACCGTGACCGCTTCCGCAGGGCGATGGATGAGATTGGCCTGGAATCACCGCGTTCCAGTATCGCGCACAGTATGGAAGAGGCGTTCCAGGTGCAGAAGAAAGTCGGTTTTCCTACGGTGATTCGCCCATCGTTTACCCTCGGTGGTAGCGGCGGCGGGATCGCCTATAACCGCGAAGAGTTTGTCGAGATCTGCGAGCGTGGGCTTGACCTGTCACCGACCAATGAACTGCTGATTGAAGAGTCACTGGTCGGCTGGAAAGAGTACGAGATGGAGGTGGTGCGCGATCGTAACGATAACTGCATCATCATCTGTTCGATCGAAAACTTCGACCCGATGGGCGTCCATACCGGTGACTCGATCACGATCGCACCCGCACTGACGCTGACCGATAAAGAGTACCAGGTGCTGCGTGATGCCTCGCTGGCGGTGTTGCGTAAGATCGGTGTCGAGACCGGTGGCTCCAACGTTCAGTTTGGCATTAACCCCGAAAATGGTCGTCTGATCATCATCGAGATGAACCCACGGGTATCGCGTTCATCGGCGCTGGCCTCGAAGGCGACCGGTTTTCCGATTGCACGGATCGCGGCGAAGCTTGCGATCGGTTACACCCTGGATGAGTTGAGCAATGAGATCACTGATGGTGCAACGCCGGCATCGTTCGAACCGACGATCGATTACATCGTCACCAAGGTGCCGCGTTTTACCTTCGAGAAATTCCCTAAAGCCGATTCGCGCCTGACCACACAGATGAAATCGGTGGGTGAGGTGATGGCGATTGGGCGTACCTTCCAGGAATCATTGCAGAAGGCGCTGCGTGGCCTTGAGACCGGCATGGATGGTCTCAACGAGATGGTCGACCTTGAATCTGAAGATGCACTGGAGATCATCCAGCAGGAACTCGGTTCACCGGGGCCGGATCGCATCTGGTATATCGCCGATGCATTCCGTTACGGCCTGTCGGTCGATGAGGTCTTTAACCTGTGTAAGGTCGATCCATGGTTCCTGGTACAGATTGAACATCTGACCGGACTTGAAAAAGCGATCAAGGGGCGCGCACTGGATTCATTTGAACGTGCTGAACTCTATGCGCTGAAACGTCGCGGCTTTTCTGATCGTCGTCTCGCGGCGCTATTAAATGCTCACGAAGATGAGTTACGTGCACTGCGTCACAGGCTCGATATCCATCCTGTTTATAAACGTGTTGATTCCTGTGCCGCAGAGTTTTCATCCAGTACCGCCTATCTTTATTCAACCTATGAAGAGGAGTGCGAGGCGGCGCCTTCGTCGCGCGACAAAATCATGGTGCTCGGTGGTGGCCCTAACCGAATCGGGCAGGGGATCGAGTTTGACTACTGCTGCGTGCAGGCCGCCTTCGCGATGCGCGAAGATGGATATGAGACCATCATGGTCAACTGTAATCCTGAGACCGTATCGACCGACTACGACACCTCGGATCGTCTCTATTTCGAACCGCTGACACTGGAAGATGTACTCGAGATTATCAAAGTCGAAAAACCGAAGGGAGTGATCGTGCAGTATGGTGGGCAGACCCCGTTGAAACTGGCGCGAGCACTGGAGGCGGCGGGCACACCGATTATCGGCACTTCACCGGATGCAATCGATCTGGCTGAAGACCGTGAGCGCTTCCAGCAGTTGATTCAGGAGCTGGGGCTACAGCAGCCACCCAATGCAACCGCACGTAATGAAGAGGAAGCGGTGGTACTGGCGCAGGACATCGGTTTCCCGCTGGTGGTACGTCCCTCTTATGTGCTTGGTGGGCGTGCGATGGAGATCGTACATAATGAAGATGATCTGAAACGTTACATGACCGAGGCGGTGCAGGTCTCCAACGATTCGCCGGTGCTGCTGGACCATTTTCTCAGTGATGCGATTGAGGTCGATGTCGATGCCGTGTGTGACGGCAGAGAAGTGATCGTTGGTGGCATCATGGAGCATATCGAACAGGCAGGTATCCACTCCGGTGATTCGGCCTGCTCATTGCCATCGTATAGCCTTGATCCTGCGATCGAAGATCAACTGCGCGACCAGGTTAAACAGATGGCGCTGGGACTCAGGGTAAAAGGGTTGATGAACGTACAGTTCGCGATCAAGGGCAGTGATATCTATGTGCTGGAGGTCAATCCACGCGCATCGCGTACCGTACCATTTGTCTCAAAGGCGTGCGGTATCTCACTGGCGCAGGTGGGCGCGCGCTGCATGGCGGGCACCACGTTGGCTGACCAGGGCGTGACCAGAGAGATTGTCCCTGAGTACTACTCGGTGAAAGAGGCGGTATTTCCATTTGCCAAGTTCCCGGGTGTTGATACATTGCTGGGGCCGGAGATGAAATCGACCGGTGAAGTGATGGGTGTCGGGCGCACCTTTGCCGAGGCATTTGCCAAGGCGCAGCTGGGTGCAGGTGTCGATCTACCACGTGGTGGCCGTGTCTTCATCAGCGTGCGCGATGGCGACAAGCCTCGTGCAATTGAGGTGGCGCGGATGCTGAGTGAACTGGATTACGAAATCGTCGCTACCCGTGGGACTCATGATGCGTTTGAGCAGGCAGGCATTCCATCTGCGGTGGTCAATAAGGTAGCGGAAGGGCGTCCGCACATTGTCGATATGATCAAGAATGATGAGGTCAATTTCATTATCAATACCACATCGGGCAAGCGTGCTGTGTCGGACTCAAGCCAGATACGGCGTGCCGCGCTGCAACTTAAACTGACCTACACCACAACGATTGCAGGTGCCCATGTCACAGCAATGGCGCTACAGCAGATCGACAAGGATGATGTTAATAACTTACAGGATCTCCACAAGGAGTTAAATGCATGAACAAGGTCCCTTTGACACTGGCAGGTGCCGAAAGCCTGCGTAAAGAGCTGGAAGAGTTGAAGACAGTTGCGCGCCCACGAGTGATCGAGGCGATTGCCGAAGCACGTGCCCATGGTGATCTGAAAGAGAACGCCGAGTACCACGCGGCAAAAGAGCAGCAGAGCTTTATCGAAGGACGTATCAATGAGATCGATGGTAAGCTCGGTAATGCTGAGATCATCGATGTCACAAAATTGAACGCAGGCGGAAAGATTGTCTTTGGTGCGACGGTCGGTCTCTGTAACGAAGAGACTGGCGAAGAGGTCACCTATCAGATCGTCGGTGTCGACGAGGCGGACATCAAGGTCAACAAGATCTCAGTCAGCTCACCCATTGCGCGTGCACTGATCGGCAAGGAAGAGGGCGATATCGCGACCGTTCAGGCACCAAGTGGTGTGATAGAGTACGAGATCCTTTCAATCAATTACATCTAACGTCACGTCAATAATATTAACTTATGTCACTTCTTACACCAGCACGTTTCCAGATTGTTGAGCGGCTACTGATGGCGCTGTGGGTCGGTGGCCTCTGCGCGATCGGTTATCTTGCAGCCCCCATTCTTTTTGCGACCCTTGTCGATGATCGCCAGCTCGCCGGGATGCTGGCAGGCAAGATGTTTGCTGCCATCAGCTGGGCCGGACTTGTCATCGGTACTATCCTGTTTCTCGGTGCTATAGTGAGCGAAGGTGCGCAGTGGCTGCGCCAGTGGCGCGCCTGGGCACTGATCGCGATGCTGCTGATTGTGATCGCGATGCTGTTTGTGATTCAGCCGATGATGGCTGAGCTTAAGTCACAGGGGCCGATTGTAAAAGGCAGTGACCTGGCAGCTGCGTTTGGTCGTCTGCATGGGATCTCTTCAGGGCTATATACAGTGATGTCGTTGGCAGGCTTAGTCCTGGTAGCGCTTGGATTACGCCGCACTTCAAAATAAGATTCACCCGCCTGGGTGGGCTGAAACCACGCTTATTCTCATTGTGTTCAGAAAGATTGAAAATTCTTTTAGATCAATGTGATATTTCTATTTGTATGCTTCTGACTGTAAAATTTTACAGTTTACATCCCCCCTGATTTTGTGGTCTCTTAGCCTCTTCTAATAATTACTTCCGATCTGCCAGCGCCATGGACGGGCGCAGCGCGGTATCAAGCTTGCCTATGGGGATTGGCGTTTTATGACCGGGAGATCCAGAGGTGCACTGCTGTTCGCAGGGCTGATTTTTTCACTGTTG